>Ga0129333_10001608_pt1 | contig 20608 bp, 35 predicted proteins | sample CPB6_08_DNA_FD_94474 | JGI IMG/M metagenome (GOLD analysis project Ga0129333, IMG submission 94474) | Freshwater to marine salinity gradient microbial communities from Chesapeake Bay, USA - CPBay_Sum_0.6_0.8_DNA | ecosystem: Environmental > Aquatic > Marine > Coastal | place: USA: Chesapeake... | reverse complement strand
TCAAAATCAAAGTTTGATGCAATATTACAACAGCGATCAAATGAAGTTGTTTAGAACTCAACTGTTGAATGGAGAGAAACATGATTATTGCTCAACTTGCTACTACGAAGAATCTTTTGGAAAAATTAATGGACGTATAAGGCAACTAAACAAAAGTGCCATTGATGTTAACAATTTTAATCTTACTATTCGAAGTAGTCCGCATTATAAAAACTTTGAGTATAGTTTAAACAACAATGGCCAGGCTGATATGGCACCAGTGGATTTACAAATTGAATTGGGCAATACTTGTAACAGTGCCTGTATTATGTGTGTTCCCGAAGCAAGTAGTAGACTCGAACAGGAATATCATAAATTACACAAAATTAATTCTGCTCTGTTTGTTAAACCTAGAACATACAAGTCTTGGACCAAAGATGAAAACTTAGTCAAAAAATTTGTACAAGAGCTAATATCTATTCCCAAATTACGTTACATACATTTTTTAGGCGGGGAAACTTTATACGACGAATCATTTTATGCAATATGTGATCAACTAGTTGCTCACGGTCTAGCTAAAGATATAATTATAGGAACCACCACCAATGGAACTATTTTCAACAATCGATTACAGAAATTCATTGAAAATTTTAAACAGTTTCATTTAGGTATTAGTATAGAGTCTGTGACTCCGTTAAACGATTATGTTCGCTGGCCTGGAAAAATTGATAGCATCCTACCAAATATTGATAAATTTCTACAACTTAGAGAAAACAATCCTGGATTGTTTATTTCGTTGCGTATTACTCCTAACGTATTTTCGATCTATGACATAGACAAACTTTTTGTGTACATGATAGAAAATCATGTCATTGCTGAAAGTTGTAATATATTACACCATCCTCGACATTTACGCATGGAGTTAATGCCCAATGATATTCGTGACGAAGTCAAAGAAAAATTAGAGAAGTTAATTGAGACCTATGAATTAAAAAAAGAAAATATAACTAACATTCGTAGAAAAGACAAAATTAATCAGGTTACAGCGAATGTGGTTTTAGACTATTATCAATTTGTGTCCGACTATGATGTTCCCAATGATGTTGAAAATTTAAGACGTAATTTAATTGATTTTATTAAATCATTTGAATCTTTACGTGGTAATTCAATTTTAGACTATGCGCCAAGATATGAAAAATTTCTTAGACATTACGGCTATTGATACCTGCGATCAACTTGAAGTTGAAATTGAATTAATTGGGCACAACAATTCAGAGTATACATTTACTGTTAATAACTTGCCTGCAAAACATAAGATGTATTTTGATTTACTAGACGATCTAAACTTTCGTTGTAATATTAACAACGGTGCTGTGGAAGTTGTAAAAATAACAATCAACGGAAAAGAGATACTACCCATTTATCAGCATCTTGCCCGGCCTGCTACCGCTTGGATTACCGCAGATTGGGAATTTGTGGTACCTGCACCATTTTATGCGTGGTATCACGAAATAACCGGACAAGGCTGGATTGCTTGACCTAATCTAAATATACTGCTATAATGCAGTATGACTACAATTGTCCTAAAAAAATCCGAATGGCGCGAACTTCAGAAACGAATTCATGCTGACTATGGCATTGTGGTTGCTATGGTGTCTTATCGACTAAAAGAAACACTAGGGTTTACTGTTAGGTATCACACTGGATACAATGTTTGGAAAAAGCAGTACGAAGATGATGTCCGTTTAGATTTTGTTGACGATGAACGATTAGTTTTTTTTAAATTAAAATACTATGACAACTAATGCATATCTTGTTTACTGGTGCGAAGAAGGTCTGGAGTCGGTGACCCCTATTACCCAATACGAACAGTGGGATCAAGAAAACACATTTAGAATTCTCAATGATCAAGAGCCGCTAACAAATCCGTTAAATCGACTTATTCAAGGCATGGTACTTCGTGCCAGGTTTAATACGCAACGGCATTATGAATTGTACGCAGTCGATTGCGAAGATGGTATCGCAGCAGAAGATATTGTGCAAATGTTTGAAAATAGTCCACAAACGGCTGCAGATACTTTTAGAAGACTCGGGCACAAGTTATACGGCGACCGCGCCGAACAGAATCGTATAAAAATTACATGAACATACAGGAGATTGTACTTGAGCAGGCAGCAAAAGAACTTCAGCTGGCAATCGATCAAGAAGTTTTTCGATCATTTTTCAATAACAGATCAATGAAGATAGTTTGGGAAAGAGATACAAATAAGTCGTTGGTGCTGTATGCTAGGATATCCTACGATCATGGACCAATAACACAAACTGGATTGAGAGATCATGATCTGGATCCAATTCAACTATGGTGTGCTAAAAACAGTTGCGGTCGTAGAACCAGTTTTGAACAGTTTCGATTCCGTAATGAACAAGAAGTTACAATGTTTTTGTTAAAGTGGGGATAACATGCGATTTCGTTTTAGAGATGCACCCAAATGGTTTCATGATCATATTTTAAACTATTATACTAATGAACTCCATGCCATTCAAAAAGCAGCCAAAACTATTCCCGATTACGATGATCAACGATTTAAACAAATTGCTGTAGATTTTTTTATCGATAAAGGTTTTACAGTTTGGTTAGATGAAGATAATCAACTTTGGTTTGATGTAGATCCAGATAGTACAAAATGGACTTTTGAAATATTAAGGAATTGATATGTTAGATTTAATGCCTTGGATATTAGTCGTGCAACTTTGGACTGATCCACCACCTCGAATGAGGTTTATTTACAGCAAAGTATATCCCGATTATCAAACGTGTATGGAAGCCAGAAAAGAATGGGACAACAAAGGCTTTGTTGCGTTGTGTTCGGTTAAAGCACCAAAAGAAACAGATAAAAAACCATGAGTGTGGTATTTCCAGCTGAAAAGGGCAGATTCATTGCCACCGGGCCGTTTGATGATGATATGCCTCATTACTATATTATTATCAGCGATTTTCGTTGGTGGGCTGCGAACGAACCAGAAATATATGCCTGGATGGATGAATGTTTGCCCAATGGAAGAAAACATCAACAAGGCATGGTGGTGGTAATTGAAAACGAAGCAGATGCTAGTAATTTTCTATTAAGATGGGATGCATAATGGATGCTAACCTTGAACGAGACATGAAAGATGCGCGATGGTTTGTAGATAAAGTACGAGCCAGTGAGTCATATGCACAAAACCTTTATGCAGCACTGTGTAATAATGCATTTCAGAAACTAGAAGTCTTACCTGTTCTTAAAGATGAAGTATGGTCGTGTACCTGGCGCTACGCAGGGGGCGTTGTGGCAGACATCCGCTGCGAAGGTGATTACATGGATTGGTATTGTTCGGGCATACATGGTGATCCTAAAGAAATTGATTACGCCGCAGCCGAAGCACAAGGGTTCGATCTCGTTAAATATGTTCCCGAAAGTATAATCACTGATGAAATTAGACAGGACCTCAAACAGTTGGGTTGGACGGTAGTGGAAGATTATTACGATGATGGTATATAATGCAAGCCTATAATAAACGCTATTGGCCACACCAGTTTAGAATGTTACCTGAACCAGATGCATGGGAACAGGTATGCCGTCTTGAAGCCTTTTGTTATGATAACTTTAGAAGCGGCAATTGGCGCAACAACGGACTTTACTTTGTGTTCAAAAGGCAAGAGGATGCTACACACTTCTTGTTAAGATGGGGCGGATGATGTCAGCTGAAATAAGAATAAAGTACAAAAAATTAGACGGGCGCAGAGAAGAAGTAGATCAATGGCTACGCACCAACGCTGGAACTGGATCAGCTAGATTTGGTGGACGCGAAGGTACTATTCGACACTGGCTTAACGGTGATGATTGGTTATACTATTCCGAATTCGCTCAAGACGAGGATCAGTTGGCAGAAACTGATGTGGTATTCCTTTTCAAGGACGAACGGATTGCTACCGAATTTACTTTGAGGTTCGCGTGAAACATTTACGCCGTAAAATTATTATAAGACAATATGATTTTCATCGAATTCAAAGTCGTGCTCGACAGGTGTATGATACTGTGAGCTTTGAACCTATTACATTAAAAGAAATTGAACATGAACATTTGTTGCGAGTGCTAAATGGCACAAAATTGCCCGAGCCCATGTATGGTGAATATCACTATCCAAGAAACTATTTGTATGCCATGCAGAATTATCTGTATGACAAAAGCTATGTAGACTGGTTCAGCAATTACGATGACGATGGGTACATGTATATACAGACCAAGCGAAACGCACCCGAATCAATGCTAGGATGGGCAACTTTTGAATATGATTACTGAAAAATTACGAAAATGGCGCGATCGAATCTATTGGCGACTTGTAGACCATGTTGAAATAGATGTAAAATGGCCCACGGGTGTCTTAGCGGTGGATCACGATCATCCTGGTTGGTATGATGTTGGTGCAACATGGGTGGAAATTGAATCCGCAGATCCAAATGACCATTACCGTCCATTTCTGGAACAATGGATTGGACGACAAGGTTGGGACTGGGATTGGCATTTGGCATGGCACGGACGCAATATCGAAACCGGCGAACAAAACGGACGATTAACAATTCGCATGCGTCAGAAACATGCCGTCTATGCTAGCCACATTGCCTTGATGTGGAATTGACACATATTCAATAAACTGCTACTATATAACATGGACAATACAAACATTATAGGTTGGGAACGAACACAGTCAGGCAACTGGCGTCCGGTTGAAGAACTCAAAGAAGGTTATATCTATTCTGCCGCGGTAATTGCTTGCAGTCAGTGTAATCAGATCGTTAGAGGTATGGGCGGACCTAGAACCTATGTATTATGTTTAGAATGTTTTGCTCGAGCTGAGGAAAATAAGTGATGTCATACATGCATACTGACGCATTAGGAAAACATATCTGTGTAGACGATTATGTGGCGTTTCCGCAGTCTAATCGACTCATGATAGGTAGGGTAGCTAAACTGAGTAATAAGATGCTTATTATAGAAGCAGTAATGAAAAAGCGACTGAATCGTTATGGCGAACGCATAGAAACTTATCGCAAATACCCAAAGGACAGTGTAGTAGTCGATCATGACGCCGGACTCACAATGTATGTTATGAAGAACACATGAACAAACAAATTCAAGAATTAGCTGCACAAGCAAAAACTTTGGTTCCTGCTGGATTGCCGGTTGAGCTGTGGATAGAAACTTACAATGAAATATTTGCACAACTCGTTATAGAAGAGTGTGCTGCCTGTTGCGGTTCGCAAGCGGATCGGCGAAATATCCGACTACGATTTGACTTGCCTGTTGAAAGCAGTGTAAAATACCCTAGTCCTGAACCGCAAGGTCATCATTCCCAGTATGGCCGTAAATATAATATTCCGGAGATTTAATATGGAATGGATTACGGACCTGTTATATTTTTTGGCTATACCTGCTATAATAATCGTGTTTGCTGTGCTTACTTGGAGAGGCGCCGCAAAAAATTACCGTATCGTTCGAGTCACAAACAGTCTAGGCGAACAAAAATACGAAGTTTATTTTCAGTATGAAAGTCGAGAATGTGTTGGCACTAATTGGCGATTAGAAGAAACATTTGAAACTGAGCAACTGGCTGATGAATTTATTGCAAGACAATATCAAAAAAGAGAAGTAGTACGAGAAGGCAAATTAAAACAATGATCAAACGAATTGGCTTTGCTTGTAAGTGGCTAAACGATCCAAGCGAATGCGGCGGCATGAAAGTTAATGCCAAAGATCGAGATCTAAACGGTCGTAGCACAACTATGCGTTGGCTACGTGAACATCCTGAACAGGCTGAACAGCGTCAGTGGGATATTATGAATCACAATGCTGCGGCAGCAGTTAAGATGATTGAGCGTGTGTCCACACTGCCTGCTGAACGTAGAATGGTACGTCTTGGGTCGGAGATGCTACAAGGCTATACCGAGAAAGACTGGCAAGCTTGGTGGCAACAGGCAGATGTACAGAGACATCTAGAACGAATTTTTGCTCCCATTGGCGAAACTGCTAGACGCCTGGATGTGCGACTTAGCTTTCATCCTGGACAATTTTGTGTTTTGGCTAGCGAAAATGACAACATCGTACATAGATCAATTGAGGAGTTTGAATATCATGCAGATATGGCAAGATGGATGGGCTACGGCACTTCGTTCCAGGACTTTAAAATCAATGTCCACATCTCGGGCAAACGCGGCCCGGCCGGCATTCAAGCAGCACTTGGACGTCTCAGCCCTGAAGCAAGGAACTGTATCACAATCGAAAACGACGAAATGTCTTGGGGTCTTGACGCCAGCCTCGAATTGGCCAACGATGTCGCATTGGTACTAGATCTACATCACCACTGGATCGCTACCGGAGAGTACATTGACCATAGAGACGATCGTATCAAGAGGATTCAGGACAGCTGGCGTGGTGTTCGCCCTGTTGTGCATTATAGTACTAGTAGGGAAGATGTGTTGGTGGGTCATGACTCTGGTACTAGACCGAATCTTGCCGATCTTCTAGCTAGTGGTTACAAAAAACAAAAACTACGAGCACATTCGGACTTTGCATGGAATCGAGCCTGTAATGAGTGGGCCTTGGAACATAACTCCTGGGCTGACATCATGGTCGAAGCCAAGGGCAAGAATTTGGCTAGCCAGCAACTATACGAACAAGGTCTTGTTCAAACTCCTGCCTAAACTGTTCTGCCCAATTTGTTTGCATCATGACTGCAAAGTTGTGCTCAACGATCGGGCGGGCCTTTTCTAATATTTCTGCCTGTGGTTGATTGGCCAACCACTGCATCTGTTCCCAGGCACGTCGCCATCGAATTAATGCATCTGACTCTGTATCGTAACTTTCGTCAATGATATCTCCGAATGTTTGAAATCCTAACTTTCTTAAATTTTCCAAATATCCTCGACCCGCAAACATAACAAAAAGTCTACGGGCTATTATAGGCTTACTGGTTTTTTCTGTATAAAAAGCAAAGTTGTCGTGAAAGCAAGTTTCTGCAATCACAGAATATGCTGTTTGATTATACACATTGATAGGAATAATTTGACTCAAACTCATCGTGTGACCGTAATAGCTTACACGATCCACAGTCCATTCTGGGGTGTTAGATATTTTGACACCAGTATGTTCCCAGATCCACTCTTCCGGATTGTTGCCTAATCTAGTGTCGTGATCATTGAAATAAGTAACGATACCTATTCCTGGTTGTGTTTGGCAATGACGAAATAATTCATCTCTATGCAGTTTCTTTCTACCTAATAAAATATCAAATGCTCTATACTTTGTTTGATAAGGTTGTAATCTAGTCAAAATTTCCGGCAACCAATGCCGATAAAAATATGTGCTGGTTTCAAACCAATCCATAAATTGTTTAACCTTGGCAGCATTGAGCTCAAAATTTAGTACACCACATATATAATAGTTAATGTTAGGTAGATCTGTTGTTTGAATAAAAGCGGCTATTTCTGGATGTAGTTCTGTAGCAATGACAAAAATCTGGTCGCATTTGGCACTTAGATTTAATACTTTGTTTCTAAATTCATTATTAAATGGATAAGGAACATGCAACCCTGCAATTTTTATTGAACATTTTGAGGATAAGAATTCGTCAAGATTGTTGTAACTAACACAGTCTTGGAGAGGATCTATTTGTTTGAATTGTGAGAAATGATAACGAACAGAGTCGGAGTCGTAATAGACTCCGACATGTGGATAAAGCATTGATTACTTTTTAGTTTTTTTAGCAGCAGTTTTTTTAACAGTGTCCTTGGCTTTGGCAACTGTTTTCTTTGCAGCCGTTTTGGCTTTGGCGGCAGTTTTCTTTGTTTTTTCAACAACTACTTCGGCCGCAGCTACAGCATCAGCAACATCAACTCGACCGTCCTTGTTTACATCTAAAACACTGCTTTTTGTGGCACCGTCCAATGGATGTGAACCTGAATCGTCAAATTTGCGGTCCTTCCACAGGAACCAACCTAAAACACCAATTACAGCAACTAATAGAATTACTAATTCCATTTTGAAATCTCCTTGATAAAATATGTAAAATATTTAGTGTTTAGAAATGGCGAAACAAAATCATTATATGGGCATATTCTATGTTGCATTGCAGCATATATAGTAGTATAATTATTGAACTTTTACTTACAGGAGATTACTATGTACAACATCGATACCTTAGTTGACAATGCAGCCAAGCAAACCAAAGCAATTTTCACTCATATCCCAAACGAAGAAATTCGTACAGGATTTGAGACTCTAATTGATGCACAAGCCACTTGGACCAAGACCGTTGCAGCAGTTGGAACTGACATGGCCAAAACTGTTGCAGAATCAGCAACCAGTTTTATTCCCAAGCAGACTGTTGCTAAAAAGTAAACTTGTGTTGTAGAAACACAACACCCGAAGCCCTGCTTGACAGGGCTTTTTCTTTATGTTAATATATAGACTTGTTAAATCTCTTAGAGGAATTGACAGTGAATAATCTACTATTAAATTGCCGTCCGCACACAGTTTTTGATGCCACAATCAAAGAGCATCGTAAAGCCTATTTTAATTTTTTAAAATTTTCCACTTGGGGACGAAGCCCTTATCAATTTATCCTCGAACCCGGTTTTGAGGATATCCCTACTCTATGCCGCCATCGTCTTTGCGAATATTATGTAAGCAAAGAATTTACTCCAGTAAAACCCACATTAAAATTTAATAACCAAAATGGAAACAAACTAACGGTGGTAAAACTTAATCCAAAAAACGATTGACCAAAATTCGCAATTTTGCATATAATAGAAACTGTTCAATTAAGAGAGGTTCAAATGGGTTTAGATATGTATGCCTATGCCGCCGCCAAAGCCAATGAAGAGTGGGGTACTGGATCACAACGAGAGCTTGCTTATTGGCGCAAGCATCCTAATCTGCACGGTTGGATGGAGCAACTGTGGCACAGCCGAAATACAGATCCCGCTGCGGATCCCATGTTCAACGGCGTTGAGCTAGAGCTCTCTTGGGCGGATTTGGATGCACTCGAGGAAGATATTAAAAATGGACATCTTCCCAGTACCAGTGGTTTCTTCTTTGGAGATAACAGCGACGAGTACTATCGTGAACAAGATTTGGAATTTGTTCGCAAAGCACGAGCAGAGATTTTTACAGGCCTTAAAGTTTTTTACAACTCCTCATGGTAAAGGAAACAAGCATGACCCAAGCACAACGATTCGCCGACGAAGCAGTTTTTATCCTGCAACTTAACAGCCGAGATGCAGTTAGGTATATCCAACGCAATGCAGGTTGCAACGAAACCACTGCTATGTCGGTATTTAAAACAGCGGTTATGCCTAAAAAGCAAAAATGAAATTGATAATTGTTTTTGCTTGTTTGTTTGTATCTGCATGTGCTACCAGACATGTGCCTGATACCTCAGCATGGTTTGCTGATTGCTATAACAAACAACGACAAGAAACACTGTTGTTGCAGACTGAAGTGGCTTTGTCTGCAGATGATGTGCAAGGCCGCAGAAAGATTAGAAAATTATTTTGGGACTTACAAAAGGCATGCCAATGAAAAAGTTTTTGATAATTGGTGTATGTTTGGCACAAGTGGCCTGCTCAACTCCTGCTAGAATGAGTGTAAATGATTTAAGCACTTACCAAATTGATTGCAGTCATCGAGAAGAGCAGTACAAATTTCTGGAAAGTCAACGCTACAGTAGCAATGATAGACTAAAACTTGGATTACAAATGACCAGTGTAACAGGCATAGTGTCCAACATTTTTCGTGGAACAGAAAAAGACAGTAGATCCGGAATGAATGGTGAACACGAAGCCATGATTAAGGCTCAACAACGACAATTGAGGCAAAGATGTTTATTAGAAGATCATGTAAATCAGACCAACGAACGTACAAGAAAATTTGTAGAGGATCGAGAAATATCCTTGCGTTAATAGCATTGATGCCAACATTGGCCATTGCCGATTGCTATCAGGAAGCTGTGACGGTAAATCATTCACGAACTCAAATCCGTGAAATTACAGACCTGCAGAGATTTGTAAAAACTGCCGATAACAAGCAAATCTGTACTGTGATGTTTCGTGCCCGTATAAACAACCGTTGGTACGATGGCCGCGGTGAAAGTCAGGGCTTGATTACGGATAGTACTGATCAAATTTGTGCTCAGGCCATGCAAACAGGTAGAACTAAAATATTGGAAAAAATTGATGGTGTTGCAGTACAATCCAATCAGACTTTGTACTGCAATGATTTTGAAACTCCACAATTAAGAAAAGGTCTTAAAAAATTTGACACTTTTCGAATAAGTGAATTAAAGCCGCATCCAGATTCTCGGCCTTTTGAATACAAAGGCAGTGTCTGCAGATATTTTTTGGAATCAGACATTGATTCACGGAATAATAATCTAGTGCAATGGCAAATTGTAGGTTGTGTAATCAGAGACGAATGGACAGTGGTTGACAAATTTTAATCTTTATTATAGTATAAGATTATGAAAACTTTTATCGCTTTGATGTTGTTGTTAACCCTTACGGGCTGTGGTACTTTAGGTGGTGCGATTTCGGGTGCTGGTCGAGATCTCAGTCGCGCCGGTGATTGGATTCAATCTAAATGAGATTTGATATGAAAAAACTACTTTTAGTGTTACCTTTAATTGGTATTCTTGCTGCATGTGGATCAACTGATCCTTATCAAAAACGAGCCGAAGCAGAACGCGAACGTGCTGACAAGGCAGCCGAACAAGCGGTGAATCGGGCACCAAAATGGATGCGTAAATTGCCCGACAGTAATGATGCTGTTTATGCCAATGGTACAGCAGTCAGTAGAGATTTTGCCATGGCCGAAGAAAAAGCCAAAGTAATTGCATTGAGTAAAATTTGCATGGCAGCCGGTGGCGAAGTAGACAAGAACAGTAAAGTTTACATGAGCGACACAGAATCTGCCAGTACTGAAATGAGCGAAACGGCAATTAGAAGCATGTGTCGTCGTGTGGATGTAACCGGAACCGAAACAGTTGAAACAGCTCATGTGGCCGAAAACGGACGAATTCGAGTCTATGTGTTGTTGAGTTTGCCTATAGGTGAAGCCAACAGTTTACAAGTTCGTAAAGATAAGATTCGTTTGCAAAAACAAAGTCGTGTTCGTGCAGACAGTGCGTTTGACGAGCTAGATAAACAATAAACTTTGTTATTTTATCAACCTTACTGCAGAACTTAAATATTTTGCAGTAAGGTTTTTCTATGACTAATTTTAACAAACTTCTAATCACATATTGCGATCCAGATTGCACACAAGACGAAATAACTATTCCGTATCATTTACGCGATACTCCTATAACAAAAAAATGGATTCAACGAGTTAAACTAGCACAAAAATTAAAATATCCCATTGATGATCCTGCTAGATTTTATGGATTTGGAACCATAGAAGAACAAATAAACAAAGCTTTAGACGACATCAACTGTTTAATAAAAAAATTAAACACATGGATAAAACTTGATTTTCAGTTAAAATCAGTAACTGACCAAGACACATTAAATCAACTACATCATGTGTTTGAAATAGAACACGGATTGCTAGACAAAAAGGATCCCGATCCTTTGTTCAAACAAAATTTATGCGATCTAAATTTGCTGGTACATCGATGCGAAAGCATTGCTCGAGGAGCACATCCCAGGCATGTGGTGACTTATTTTGGATTGCCAAAGACAGAGGTATTAGACAGTACGGATTACCAATATTTTGAATCCAAAATTACATTTGGGTCAGTATATATTAACTACGTAGAAATTGGTAAAACATTATATGATTTGATGTTGGATAATGATCGCTACATACAACCTGAAGCTTTCCAGCCGTTCTGTCATTATTCTGCCGATTTTGTTGTAAGATTTTGGAACGATCCTAACACCAATTTATCATCCAATTTACAAAATTACTATATCGAGCACCAAAATTTCTTTCAATCATTGGGATACAGTTGGTCAGATTTGTCTCGTAGTATAGGTAGCGTCCCAATTGCTGATTTAGATTACGCAGGCAATATCCTTAAAGATCTAGAAACACGTCAATTTGTAAAAGCAGTTGATTTTTCTTAACCCATAAATACAAAATGCGCTTATACGAACTTGAACAAAAATCTCGCGGCCGTCCAGAAATATTCCTAGACATGGACGGTGTACTGGCTGATTTCTTTGCAGAATACGCTAAATTGGCCGGAGTGCCGCCCAACACGCAGGGTAGATATGATTATCATGCTATTCCTCCGGAAAAACGTGAGCCTATCATACAGCAAATGGTGGGCACAGACTTCTTTTATAGATTACCTAAATTTGCAAGTGCTGATCGATTGGTAGCAATGGCTGTGCAAGTGTTTGGCTACTACAACATTTGCTCTAGTCCTTTACGTGGTGATCACAAAAACTCGGAAGCCATGAAACGAGCCTGGATCGCAGAAAACCTAGATCCGCAGCCCACAAAGATTATTATTACCCAGCGCAAAGGCAAATATGCCAAGCAGCAGGACGGCACGCCCAATATCTTGGTTGATGATAGAAATACTGTAATCTCCGAATGGGAACAATCGGGCGGTATTGGTATCAAGTATCAAGCAGATGAAAATGGCCTAGATACGGTGGCCCGTGGATTACGCCGAGCTTTTGAAATCATCAAGGGCAAGCGAGAGCATGAACCACAAAATATACAAAGCCGGGATTATGGCCAGATGATTGCAGGTCCCAAGGACAAAGACAATGCGAGCTAGAGAATTTGTCAGAGAAGCTGGTGAAGATCTCAACAAGCAGTTGGAGAAACACTATTGGAGTCAGTACAACCCCACTGATCATAAAATGCTTAGTAGATACGTAGCTGACAACAGTTATTTGAATGGAATGCTGTATTCCAAAGATCGAGACATGCTTCTTAAAGATCCAGGAAACGCTTATTACACCGATGCTATCAAACACCTTGACAAACTGGCACAACAACACAACACACCCACTGACATGACTGTGCATCGCGGATTACGAACTGCGCCACAATTGGGCAAAGGTGATATTATGACATCACCGGGTTTTCTGTCTACTTCGGTGGATCCAGATTTTGCTCATAGTTGGTCTGGTAAACAGGCTCTGGGTCGACAACGACAGATACAAAAGAATCCGCAGGCATACAGTGGTATGGCAAATCCCGAATACCGTCACCTTATGCAGATTCAAGTGCCTAAAGGTACGCCAGGTTTCTATGCCAGCGATGCTCAGGCTGAGTGGGTAGCTCCTCGAGGATCTCAGGTCAAGGTGGATCCTAAACCAGTCATAGATCATGAAACCAAAACTGTTAGGTGGCAAGGACAGTACGTCCCAACTCAGCCTAAACCTGCAGCAACATCACCTGTTGCTAGATCCACTAGTATTGCTCCTGCGATAAAGGGTGTTCGTGGCGGTGGTGGAGCAGGGCTAGATCAGAATTGGCGAGCACCGATTGAAGATCCTTTCCAAACAGCATTTGATCCTAAACGCACAATGGATCAAATGAGACAGGACAGATTGACAAAAGGATATTAAATGAGAGCAAGTGATTTTTTAACGGAATTTTTAGACACCAATGGTGATAGTGGAAGAGAAGATCCTGAGTCTTTCCCACTATCTGAATTTGCTGATATTATAGAGCAATATTTAGGTCGTGGATATACTAGAAAAGACGGCGAACGACCAGAACAAGTTAGCGTGAAGTTTGAACCAAAAGACAAATCTCGCAACGGTGCAATACTTTACAGCGTAGTTGGCAAGCGAGGCGAATACCCTACTGTTAACGTTCATTTACTTGACTATGAACAAGGATTTGGTAGAGGTCGCAAAGCTGGTGTAGCAATCCCAAAAACTAGAGACAATGCACTTAAACTAGCAGAGTTAATTTTTAATGCACAGTTAAACGAATTCCTAGACGACCGCAAGCGTGATGACGATGATGAAATCAGTAAAGTAGTTTCTACTACAGATAGATTACTAAAGCAAGGCTACCGAGTGGATTTAGCAGTAGTCGGTGCAATGGGTAGAGTTTTTAGAGCCGACTTTGATCAAACAGGATTCGCTCCTAACGGTGCGTTAGCATTCAAGCGTAAAACACGAGCTTTTATTCGCCCATTCTTAATAGATGATGATGACAAGTATGACTTTGAGATGGTAGCACCTAAACACTACAAAATTGTTGACTCATTTACTCGATCAGACAATCTCAACGAAAGCACCTTTCAAGATCACGAAGAGCAGTTACGTGACTTTGTAGCATGGTGCGTTGAAAAACTTAATATCCAGGAAGAATTGCCTCGGATCAGATTCCAGGATCCCAAAGAAGGACCAGATCAACATCGCACCGGATACTACGACGATGCCCAAGACATCATGTGGATCTATACCGGCAACAGAAACATGATTGATATCATGCGTACTGTGGCACATGAATTAACACATCGCAAGCAACACGAAGACAATCGTGTGCATGGTGATCAAAGTTATCCAGGTTCGCCCATTGAACAAGAGGCTGATGCCATGGCTGGATACTTAATGAAGTTGTACGGAAAAATGCACCCAGAGATTATAGAATGAGATACCAAGAATTTAACCTAACCGAAGACGAACTGTTTGAGCTCAAAATGAGCCCAGGCAATTTAACAAAAATGGCAGCGAACATCGATGCTCGAGTGGGTATGGAATTTGAGCTAATAGTACCCGGTGTTGAGTCGGAAGAGGAAGAGGAATACGATCCAGAACCTGACTATGAGGTTGATGAAAGTTTTCCCATTGGACCAGGCTGGACCAGAGATGTTATCAGTTTCTTCCGCGGCGGCGACATGGGCAACAGCACCAGCTATATCCAACGAGCAATCGACAGTCTAAACGAAAACTTCTGGGACTGGATGGACGAACAACAAGAAGATTGGATCAATTCTGACGAAGGCCAAGAACGGGCATTAGAAATTGCTAGAGACAATGTTGATCCGGAAGAATATGAACAAGACCCAGAAGGGGCTATACGCCAGTATCTTGACCACAACGAAGAGCGTATACGCGATGAATTAGCAGATGAATTTAGAGACGACGCCGACAGTCATTTTGAAAGATATCTAGACGAAGAAGGCATAAACTCTATGAGCGACTTTGCTAACGAATACAATCTAGATTGGCCGTACTGGACCCAGCCGGAATATTATGGCGGTGGTGGCGGTCTGGTCAGTATTGATGCTGTAGCCGACGAGTTCAGTGATGCAATTGGTCGACCGGTAAATGCCAGCAGCAGTTATCACGGTGGACGTAGAGAAGCTGGACACTATGTGGTAGAACCTGATGGAAGTCTGAGCGGCAACGGCGGCACAGGCTTGGAGTTTGTTAGTCCTGTTCTAACTGTTCCCGAGATGTTAGCAGACATAGACAAGGTGGTCGAGTGGGCCAGACAGTCCGGTTCTTATACCAACAGCACTACTGGCTTGCATATGAATGTGAGCGTACCTGATCAGCAGAGTCTTGACTATGTTAAGTTGGCCATGTTCTTGGGCGACGAGTATATACTAAAACAATTTGGTCGTGAAGGCAATAGTTATTGTAAATCTGCATTGAAGAAAATTGAATACAATGCTAAAACTGATCCTAGTCGTGTAGAAGAAATGATGCGCCAGTTTCAAGGCGGATTAAACCAATTGGCCAGCAAATTGATTCATACTGGGTCAACAGAAAAATTTGTCAGCATTAACAATCGTGGTGATTGGATCGAATTCCGCAGCCCAGGCGGAGACTGGTTGGGCAAGGACCTTGGCCTTGTAAAGAACACATTATTACGAGCTGTAGTGGCACTGGATGTTGCTACCAAGCCCCAAGAGTTCAAACAAGAATACTACAAGAAGTTGTACAAAACACTGAGCCAAGGTTCGTCGGATGACAGTATTCAATACTTTGCCAAGTATGCCGCCGGTGAATTACCTGCATCTGCATTAAAGAGTTTTGTGAGACAAATACAACAAAAACGAGCAGCCGGTAAAAAAGGTCCTGTTGAAGAATTTGACGTTCCTTTTGTGTGGAAGGTCGTAGGTTCACCAGATTCGCCGTATCAAAGTCAAGGTACAGAAGTTATTGCTACCAGTGAGCGTCGAGCATTAGAAGCCGCAGTTAAGAAATGGAATTTAAATATCTACCCCAAATCTGTTGAGGAGTTTACACAAGGATGGCGTGCAACTCCAGTGCGTCCAGCAACCGATGAAACACCAAGTCGTGATCAAGAATTTACCGGAACTTGGGAGGTAGTTAGTAGAAACACCGACGAAGTAGTGCATACCATAAGTGGAATAGGCAATGCTGTAGCTGATGCCGAACGCCATGCTGCAAGATGGCAACAGCAAACAGGATTTGATGATCCTGTTTATGTACGCCCACAGATGCGTCCAAGAGACTCTGACAGCTCTAATAGACCAGGCCCAGCAATTTATTCTATTATCAATAATCATGATGGCGAAGTATTACTTCCTGGGCAGCAAGGCACATGGGTTTACATTCAAACTATAGCAGATAATATAAGGCATAGACGCGGAATTCCACGTGAAGATATTCGTATCATTGACATGGAACAAAATCGTGCATACTTGCTTAGTGGCCAACCTGCTTATTCAGGTGGTCGTTCCTCTGCGGGCGGAGAACAAAGTTCAGATGCTAACTACGAAATTGTAGATTATAGTACTGCAGAAGCTGTTCCGGTTTTTAGATTTATCGCTAATACCGACCAAGATGCACAAAGAAAGTTTATGGATTGGATACGCGGTGCAGGATATGCGGAAAATGACAACACTTGGACAAGAAGATACGGCTTCCGTCCTATAGCGAGTAGACCTCAAGCTAGCGCAATACCAGCAAGATCAGGCGAACCAGTTCCGGCTGGTAGTGTTGGACAACAGACTTACAGAGTTACCTATACCATTATGGATGATCAAGGCACTTCTATGCACGACACAAGTGTTCAAGCAAGAAATGCAGATGCTGCAATGGCTCAAGTTAGACAAGCGTTACAAGCACGAGGACAAACTCCAGAATACATTAGTGCCGATCCTTTGATATCAACATCAGCACCGAGCACAACTCAAGCACCATATAACCAGCGTTGGAGAATTCTGGATCGTGACAATCAAGAAGTATATTCGTTTATGAATACAAATGCACAAAGTGATGCTAATGCTGCTGCAATGCGTTGGCTAACAACCATGGCTACACCTGAAACCAGAGAGCGTGGACCTTTTGAAGTGGTACATACCATAACAAGACAATGAGAGCACACGAGTTTATCACCGACGCAGTAACAAGAAAATCGACTTTTCGTCCTGGCGAATTGCACCCTGCTATCGCTAAAATGACAATAAATGATGTTCCTAAACCTTTTGTAGATGCATTCGCAGAAAGAGGTATAACAAACCCTAACACTGTCATGGCATATTACAAAGTGGCAGGAAAAGAAACAAAAGCCCTGGGCGGCCCAGAAAACATGGATTATAGCGGTACAAAAAATAAGTACATTGTGAGTCTATTTGGTGAACCCAATAGTTGGCGCGGGACTAACAAAAGTAATCCACGAAACCTTAATTATTTGTCATCAAAACAATTAGATTGGCTTAAGAGTGATCCTCAGAGATTCGGGCAGTTCCTGTATGGCGGTCAACGTGCAAAGATTGTACCCGACCCCAAACAAGGTTATCGTATGGAATTTGATAAACCAGAAGATCAACAACGTGCCGAAGCCGGTTGGTCGTATAGAGGAAAAGGTCCTGTACAAATTACCGGTCGTGATCAATATGCCAAAGTAAGTCAAGAATTATACGGTGATGATACATTAGTTAAAAATCCAGATTTAGTAAACGATCCTGCTGTAGGATTAAGGGCATCAGCAGCTTATGCCAAACTGTATGGCAACGCACATCAAGATCAAAGTGCAACTCCAACTGATAGTTTGAATAGAGCCTTAGTTACAGTTGGTGGTAGTGTGGAAAAATACAAACCAGGTGGTCGTATGTATCAAAAGCAAATTGATGGCATTAATGCATTTGGACAAAATTTAGTAAATCCAGAATTCAAGAAACAACATGATCAACACTATGCCGGTGTACAATTGACTAAACCACCTACCACACAAGTGGCCAACGCTGAACCTAGTATATTAGATAAAATTAAAACATTTGGACAACAGGTTGGTCAAGGTATAAGCAATCTTGTAGCTCAACCATCAGCACAAGCAACTTCAACTGCATCCAAACCCAGTTTTGCCCCAGGCACTCAAGGATTACCTATCCCATCTACAGGATCAGCTGATACTAAATCTACCACTGATGCTGTAAAAACACAAATAAAGACAATAAAATGAGAGCATACGAGTTTATCTTTGAAGCAGAGGAACCAAGCACAGACAGACTAGTGCGAGTGGTTCCTAACATAGATAACTTGTCTGTTGGTAAAGATGGATCTGTTAATATCAAACACAACCTCGATCCCAATAGTCTAAGAAACACTTCGCATTGGACACAAAATAGTGTTGTAGGAAGTCACGAAATGGGCGACTGGAGCAAGGCTGGATATGCTATTATTGCCGACCCAAGAGAAATAAAAAACCCATTGCTGGGAGCGAGACCCGAAGATACCTGGTACGCATTAGACAAAAACAAACAACTTAATGTGGGAAGACCTACCATATTAGCACCAAAAGATGCTCCTGTACCTAAAGGTGTAAATGTGGTTAGATATGAAGGTGATAGAAACGCTGCCTTACAACAGCACTTTGCCAACCAACGAATACCATATTACGGTGAAACTGGTAGAAATAATTTATCCGGGGTTGATATGAATCAGTATCAACAAATAGGTCAACAATTTGCACGAAAATACGGTAATCAGGGCACCACACTTGACTCGCATATGAATACCGTTCATAGTAGAGCAGAAGGAACGATAGGAAGTATTCAAGATCAATTGAATGCTGCAAGACAGCCTGGGCAAAAATATGTCACTACCAATACTCAGGCGCAAATACCGGTATGGCAAGATGCTCAAAATCGAATTCGTAGTATGAGAGATGACATAAAGAACTATGTTAAAAACAATCCCGAAGCTGCAAAATTTGAGAAGGATTATTGGAGAAATGTGGTTGGTAGTTTAAAACAATCAGCAGCTGACGCAGAAGCGATGCGACTTGCAGATACCAAACGCAGGGGTAGTTTTACAAGCTTGCCCGGACCTAAACCAATTCCTGGACCACCACCACTTCCACCACCCCCACCCCCTCCATCTTCTCCGCCAAAGTCGCCAATGTCCTTAAAGACTACTGGAATGAAAGGCGGTGGCGGAGGCGGCAGAACTAATTTACCTCCTGACATTGCAGCGATGTACCAATTGGATAGTTTTGGAGGAGGACAATTGGGAGCCGATATAGACTATCCTATTAATCTAATGAAGGCTGAAAAAGCAGCAAGGGCACTTAAAAAATGAGAGCATACGAATTTGTATTTGAAGACATCCCCGATTACGATGAGGATCGTTACCTCAAAAGTGATCCAGGAACACCATTGAGTTTCCCCAAGGGCACTACCTTGGTCAATGTTAGTGATGTTTATGATTGGTATAAACTAGGCATGGCGGTGAGTGATCTCGACGATGCTGATCCAAGAACATTCAACAAAGGTGTGCCGCATACTGTATTTGCGTTTGGCAGCGAAGAAGAAGAGCACAAAATGATTCCGTTGCTCAAGCGGCTGGGCTTTAGTCTACACGATATTGACAGTCCAGAAGACTACGAAAAGGCAATTAGAGCTTCTGATGTAATGGAACATCTAGAAGAAATGGTCGAGAGAAGAGTTATCAACGATGACAATGAACTGTCTGATTCAGGTAAAGATACCTGGGCCGGCGGCGGCACTGAATTCTCCCCTAACTGGACACAACAAATTGGTATAGCAGGAGGACAAGAAGCAGGTACCGGGGGCGGTCAGGGTTTTCAACGAGCACAAGGCAATCTTCCAGGTGGTGTAAATCTAGGAATTGCTGCCGATTATTATCACCCTGAAGGTAACTTTGCACACCAGCGTGGGATTAATTTTGGGTACGGTCCTGCTAACATTAGCGTTGGTGAAAAGGGAGCCTTGGGAGCAGGAATCAATCTCCCCGCAGGTAAAGGTAATTTAAATTTAAATGTATCCGGTAATCAAAATAAAGGTGTACAAGGTGTTGGAGCACAATATTCAATAGGCGATCCGGAAACAAAAGACGGAGCTTTCAACATTGGGGTCAACAAATCCTTGCAAGGCGATCCGTCTTTTAATGTAGGATACTCTGCAAAATTTGAAGAAGATGCCGATATTGAAGAAGGTAAAATCATCAGTGACAGAGAATTAGTTGACGTTTATCTCAAAGGTAAACACTACGATCAAATAATTCAAAAGAAAGTGGCTGAACGTATTCCTAACAGTATAGTCCATGCTTTTATTGAAAAAGTTGCTGACAAGTTTGGACTAAATCCATCGGCATTTATCTACGGCCCTAGTCGTAATA
>Ga0129333_10001607_pt1 | contig 20611 bp, 19 predicted proteins | sample CPB6_08_DNA_FD_94474 | JGI IMG/M metagenome (GOLD analysis project Ga0129333, IMG submission 94474) | Freshwater to marine salinity gradient microbial communities from Chesapeake Bay, USA - CPBay_Sum_0.6_0.8_DNA | ecosystem: Environmental > Aquatic > Marine > Coastal | place: USA: Chesapeake... | reverse complement strand
TTTGATAGTTGGTAAGGGGAAATCATTGTATTGGGTATTTGATATGAATCGTACAATATATAGAGAGGTCTGTGAAGGTCTGTGAATATATATTTGTGACATTTGCAAATGTATATTGAAGGTTTGTGAATGTATGCGAAGGTCTGTGTGGGGGTCTGCAAATGTATATTGGAGGTTTGTGAATGTATGTGACATTTGTAAATGTGTACATGGTTTGTAGATGAGAGTCTGCGGAGGTCTGCGAGGGGTCCATGGTATATAAAGGTAAAAATTGATAACATCTGTCAAACCAAATGCAATGATGGTTCTATATGGCATTAATGAGTCGTGTGTTTATAAATACAACAAAAAAAACATTCAACAAGAGAATATTCTTAATACATACATTCCATTATCGTGTATGATATACTCATTCGACCATGCTATTACTGTTCCATTGATATGTTGCAAGAATGGACGCTTGAGTGTTACATCTCTAAAACGTGAAGACATAAAACTAGAAAAACAAGAGATCACATATTCGCATGAAGTATATCTTCAAAGTGATCAAGGTGATCATCATAGATTTGTTAATTTTCCACCGGATGACTTGGGTATTAATACGGGTACGATGGATGTTTATGAATCCAAGACATGTGTTACACCGTGTCATGCAAAAGGAAAGGTGTTTGAGCTAATAATTAGACAGAATAACATAGCAAATTGTTTGAGAAATGTTATTAAAAACAACATAGAACAATTCAAAATAGCACAAACATTAAAACAAATTATCACGAATGAAAATATCTCTGAATCTCCATACATTTTTGTATATTTATGGAAACAAGAAGGTGGTAAGTGTTCAGTTTTGTGTTTTACAGACAAAGCCTTATTAAGAATGATCTTTGCAAACAAGACTCAACGTGGAAAGATTGTAAGAGGAATGATTGAAGAAATGCTGCAAGAATATGACCAAAAAGAGAAAATTACGTACAAAACTGACAAGAGTGACACGGTGAAACATCAAAAATTAACATTGTACCCAGTAGACTATTCCGATGATATTAAAACATTAGTTAATACGTTAGAGTATAAAGTGTTCATTTCAGACTTGGTGGTAGGAAATGTGGTAAAAAAGAGATCATTGTGTGACTTTATTGAAAATGCAAAACTACAAAAGAAAGTACGGGAGCTTGAAGAGAAACTAGGACTTTAAGGCAAGCGATTGGTTTACATCTATATCTGTCGCATTATACTTTGTTAAAATTTGAAAAAAGTTTTCATGACAATTACTCACTTAAACAATAAAATGTCCGTTTCACCTTTACAGTTTGTCACAGCTAACACGCGCATCTGTGCATATTTCATAAATGAAGAAGAATCTGCATGGTATCATGGTACAGTCACAAAGGTTCACAAAGTTGAAGGAGCTGAATATGTGGAGTGTGATATTGTGTATGATGATGGTGATCTCTGGCTGAATACACGGTTGTACGAACATGATTTTGAAAATGAATGTTCAGAAGACGCGTGGAGATTTGTTGACAACTATCAAACTTATATGATTTTCAGGGACATAAGGAATATCAAAGAATATCTTATGAAACCTCAAAAGAAAAACACGTCATTTCTTGTAAATACCATCATGACTTGTGTCATCACCGCTTGTATCGGGTATGCATACAATTTATGGGGTGATTTGTAATATTTTTTTTATGCTTGTGACTCGGTCCATGTCACACGTCCACTGATAGCAAATGGTGTTGTCGTTGAGATACCTGAAAAGTCCAAGAGACGAACAGCTATGGTCAAAAGATCAGGACCATTAGGGAATGTGCCATCGCCGCCTAAAATAGAATTGCCAAGGTCAGTAATCCTTGAAAGATCTGCATCTGAAGATGAAGCGATACGTTTACCAAAAGAGTCAGTTTGTCCTCCAGATGCACGGAATGTGAATATGCGTGTTCCACCATCAATTGTATCGCCTTTTTCGTGAAGTAAAAGCTGTGACAGTGACGGGAACTGAACACTCTTCCAAGTCTTTGTAAATGGGAATGCATTAAGGATAACCAATACTTCGACATCATGTGTTGTAAGTATACCTACCGTCTTGAGTGCCAATTGCATGCGGTTGATGATTTCACGAGAACCCAACAAGCCAGCCCGACCATTGTCAACACTTGGCGCTAAACGAATCGACACTAATGGAATGATTGATGGGATATTTTCACCAGTACCAGCAGAAATGGTAGCAGCAGCAAGACCTGTGCCACTTCTTCCCTTGTCAATGTAAAGATATCCTGTAGCACCTTGAGCTCTTCCAGCATAACCAACCGTAAATGTATTATTTGATAGACCTGTTCCTGCCAATACAGTGTTAGGTGGAATACCAACGATCTCGTTGTAATTTGAACATGTCATTCTAAATGCATAATTTGATGTACCAGGTGCTAAAAAGTTACTTAATGTAGAAATACCAGATGATGTAGTATTGGCAGTAAATGTTACAGGGTCTGTTCCAGCAAACTGTAGGTTGTTACCGGAAGCTGTAAACCAATATGCTTTGTCGTCATCCATGCGTCCATCCATGATTACCGAAGTACCCCAATGCATCAACGCAGGTACATATGTTGGTACATCTGTATTTGTAATTTCGTACCTGCCCGGGAGGTTACCAGATCGCATATAAGCTTCAGTTTGCACGTTGTTGTGAATTAATTTGTGTCCATAAACTATCTTGCCCTCACCTGTTTTGAATCCGTAACGTACAGATCCAGCACCATACCAACTATAATCAATATAAATCATTTGTATTTTGTGAATATTCAGATTGTAACCAGATGTTCCTGTTCCATCAAATTTGTCAAGATTCCATTCAGATTGTGGGACTTTGGTATCAATGGTTCTTGTGATTACCACATTTGTATTTGAAATTCCTCTATATGCAGGTTGAATGTACATGTCAGTTGCACTATCGATGCTTGCTATTTTGTAGCTTTGTCCCTTGATTACAATATAATCCCCTTCATTGAGTTGTGTGGTAAAGTTTGTGTCTGTACCTACAACCAACGAATTACCAAATTCTACCGTACACGTACCTGGAAGCTGTTGTGTGCTACTTCGTCGACATGCATATAATGTTGTTCCGTCGTATTCAAAAAATATTCCGTTCTGATCATCAAATAATCCGGCACGTAACACACTATTTGCCCAAGAATTCACATGGAAAGATGGATAACCACCTGCAATAAAGTCCTCCGGTGTACTTGGAAGATTTATTGTAAATGTCACATCATCGATAATATTTTGCACTATGAATACCCCATTCCAAATGTTTGCACTTGCAGAAACTACATTATCAATCGTGATCTCTACACCATTAGTTAATCTATGTGGAAACCTGGTTATACAATAAGCAGTTGTCCCTGCGTTTCTAAAATATTTTTGAAGTTCTACAGGGGCACTGAAGTTTACGGCTTTCGACACCTGAATACCTTTTCCTGATTGATATCTGAAATATTTGCGTGTTTGCCGTACAATTGAGGCGTTTGGATTGTTGGAAGGAATCAGCATTACACCACCGTCATATGGTCGATGCATGCTGCTTCCGTCATTACGTGGAAGTAAAAATGTTGAGCTTATAAACCTTCCGGTGGTGGTGCTAAACGCCGGGAGATCATCAATTTGTGAATATTTACTGCTTTTAATTTCCTTGACGCGACTTCTAAAAACAGTCCCTATATAGTTTTTAGCAAAACGTGCAAATGTAATATTGGTTGCAGATGTTATATCAATGCGATTAGTACTTCCTAATTGATCACCCGTTGTTGGATACAACACAATCTGATTGCTGGCAGTTCCAACGGTAATGTAATATATACCCCCTTCTGTCAAACCCGTAATGTTACTTGAACCAATAGCATAGAACCGTATTGAATCTCCGTTTGTTAAACCGTGATTTGAATTTAAAGTGATTGTATCTGTTGGAAGATCAACGGTTGTTGCAGAATATGTTATGGTGTTATCGTTTTGGATATATATGTAATCACCAACACGTTTTGATGTAAGAAGATCTTCACTAGGTGTGTTTACTATGTTGCAGCCACTCACAACAACAACGTTGCTTGATGATTCGATTTCACCACAAATACTTGGGAACTGAATAATGTGATTTGTACCCGTGCCAAGACTTGACAGTATAAGTGGTATGTTATTTATAGCATCACTATATGATAAAGCCAGTCTGAACACATTCAAATCTATGCGAATAACGTAATAATTTTGATTGGTTGTCAAACCACCAATACTTGTATTTCCATTTGCATTATAAACTACACGGCTACCTGTGCTCATACCATGTGATGCAAAGTACATGATATTTCTTTTCAAATCTACTGCAGTTACAGGGTTGAATGTTATTGATTTTATTGGAATATTGAAAGGTGCTTGAAGTTTAAATATTGTTTTTGATTCTGACAAAGCTATTACATAATTGCCATCAGTCGACCGTTCTGTTGACGTAATCAATTGTGCACCTGTAGATGTTCCTGTAAAATCTACAGCAGTAATTGTACCTTTAGTCGTTGATAAACCAAACCTATCTTGTGTAGCATTGTGTACATAGTAAATGTTACCACTTGTCAAACCTGGAACAGATGTGTTCCCGTTGTTACCATAAATAACTTGAGCTGTATTTACAAGACCATGATTTACTGCATATATTGTATTGGCATATTGGTTTGAGAAAGTAATGATAAATGATTTTGTACCCGTGCCTGGAGAAGTAATATCGACTTCGGCAGCATTTACACCTGTACCTGTTTTCAGTCTGAAGAAATCGTTTGTAATTACTTGTGCATAATATGTTGTTAGGTTGGTCAACCCACCAGGAGCTGTCCCAGACACATTGCTAAATTGAACAGCAACATTGTTGGATAAACCATGATCTGGAACATAAATAGAATCATAATCTGTGAATTGATAAGTTGGCACAACCCAACATAGTGTATCAAGACGTGATTCTTGAATCCTGAAAGCGGAACCACCTGCAGTACGTGCAATCGATATGTTGGTCGATGTTGTTCCAATGATTGGATTTAAGCGAACGTAGTTATAAATATAATCAGTTTTAGAAACATTGTTTTGTGAGGTTAATATGGCATATGTTGCAAAACCTGTTGTTGTATTAGATTCGCCTGCAAATATTGTAATTTTATCAGATACACCAAGACCACCGGTGTAATTTGATGTTGTTGCATTTAGAGTTAGCAAGGGTGAAGCTCCTGGAGTTGAAATACCAGTTAGAATATATGCTTTCATCAGTGCGTGGTAACCGTATGTGCTCGTCCCTGTCGTTGTCAAGTTGATTGCACTACTTACGACGTTATATATTTCTGTATCGAGTATTGGCGATTCCATGTAAGTAAATGCTTGGAATGTAGGTGTATAGATTACTGTTGCATTTCCAGGGATTCTGTATCCAAGTCTTACGTTATTTGCTGTTGAGCCCGATCTTGTAACGTAAAATACAATGGGATATCTTTTGTTTGCTTCAAGGACTATATTATACGTTGTTGAAATATTATTTATATCGTAAATGCCACTATTTAAGTTAACTGCATTTTTTCCAATCATAAAGTAAACAGATTCGCTTGAAGCAATGTTTGTTACAAATCCGTATGTACCTGCATCTTTAGTAACAAAATATCCATAAAACAAGAGTGTAGAACCTGATGTTCGATCAGACATCATGTTTGTTCTGTACCCATACGGAATAATTATACCATTTGATCTGGTGTTATCGCTAGCACTAGTTGGTACTTGTGTGCTCGGTGTTACAGAGTAAGTCAAAAATGTTGGTATACTTGTGACTGAAGAATTAGCTGAATACAAGAATCGCATACCTACATGTCTGTTCTTTGTGATGTAAACCCAATTGTGTGCAATTGCAGTGCACCTCCAAAATGCATCTAATGGGGTGAGATATTCAAATCTTACTAGTGCACCTGAACCAGTAGAATAACGGAAATACAAAACAAATGGAACGATTTCTCCATCAGTCAGATTAATGGAAATGGGCGTTGTTGTATTTGTAACACCCCAAGTTGTACTAGTATTATAAACCGATTGATGGAACATTGTAAGCGAGTGTGTAGTAGAAACCGATGGATTTGTCCTGAATTGATATGTACCTGTGCCTTTTGCAATAAAATTACCAGTCATGACGAGATCGTTATACACCCATGACGAAGATACTAATTGATTTTCGAAATATGTTATGGATTCGCCAAAATATGGTCGATTTGCGCTGGTAAGGTAATTGTAATGTGTTGTGTATGTAAGCGAATACAAAGTTGAATATGGACGTGTAGATGGGTAACTGGTTGATTGATATATTTCTGGTCCAATAAAATCACTGTTTCTAATATATGTGTGACCTCCAACAGTAGCAATACTATATTCGGTGTCATCATTTGGTATTTTAAAGTAAATCTTCTGTATGTTTGCACTTGATGAATCATATACTGCAATCAACATGTTGGTTATTTCGCCAGCTGCTAACGTTCTAGATACTTCAAATGGCAATTCTACGCCAGTTAACGATACATCATTGGCCCAATTTGGAGTGCCTGTGATGTTACTGTACCCTAACCATGCGTAAAGGTAAGATGCCGTGTTAGTCCCTTGCTTGACTCTGATACCAAACACATAAGTACCTGCATCTTTAGCAGCAAAATACCCAGACAAAATACGGTTGCGATACACAATCGGATTAATCCATCTGTCCATATCTGCTAAATCAAATGATGTCAACATTAACGGGTTAGACGCTGTTATTACAGGCGTTGAATTGAAGCTCCTGATATGTTCATTTGCAGCACCTGTCGATGTAGTGGCAGTAAAATTATATGACCTATCTAAACGGAATCCTGCAACATATTTATCAGGATGTGCTTTGTGTGCATATACAGGATCTATTGAGCTGAGTTGTATATTATTACCGTCAACACGTATTACATTGTACAACTTGTTTGTTGTAAGTCCACCGACTGCAGTATCACCAACAGGAGAAACATACATGACCGCGTCACCATTGCTGAAATCATGCGATTCTATGTTTATTGTGTCTGTTCCTGTATCAACATTAGCAGACTCAAAGAATTTTGTATTTCGTGATTGCCAATCATAAGGATTGAATGGTCGTGATGTGTATCCAGGATTGCCTGTATTGCTATCTGATGCAACAGTCAGAACTGTCGTGAGAGTGTCTCGGGGATCAACCAAAGATGCATCAAATTCTATATTTTTTAAACCGACGCTGTTTGCCAACAACATCTTTGTTGACGCTTTCAAGTTATTTGGTGTTGTTGTCTCGACAACAATCTGAGATTGGGGAGCGCCATCCGTTTCCATCTTGACGATTTGATCAAGATTGTACTGGGCACCTTGAAAAATACGAGCGGGGTATAAGAATGTCGTATATAAATCATATATGCTTCGGGTTGTTTTCTGTATGTTACGGGCTTTGTATATGAACGTCGTTGTTGACGGAACCGCCAAGACTACATATGAACCTTCTGCGGTTGTTTCTTGGAGGCCCACAATGATAAATGCAGATCCTACAATGAATCCATGAGCAGTAGGCGTGGTTACTGTAACATCGTAACTTCCTGCAGTTGTTGTTACATTGCTTATATCAATAGTAATGTCACCGTCACGGTTGAAGAATGTTGGAATGTTATTTACAAGTTCAAGTGTCTCCCATTTTGTCGTTTGCAAGCCGTATTCAAAGTCTGTATCAATAAGATTCATTGGGTTACTAACACGCAATTTACTTACAGGGTCAAGCTGTGTGTCTGAATTAAGCACGTTCTTTGATGCGGCGTTACCGAGACTCATCAATGAAAATAGGTTTGACATGATGTGGTAATTATAATTTAAGGGGAAAAAAACATAAGGAAACGTACATATTTTATAATAATCTGATTATTCTCATGATTATATTGATGGTGGATACATGGACACAAACAAAGAAAATGCCAAGAAAAAAGTTATATAGTATCATTAAATGATGCCAAATTGAATTTATTTTTGTATATTTGGAATTTGTTGTTTAATGATCGGTATGTTCTTCATTCCGATGATAATATCGCTGATAAATCCAAACTTTGATTATGGATAAACCACAATAGGAAAGATTGACAGATACATTAATCAACACATATATTTTGACATTTTTAAATTTTTATCTGTTGATATATTCGTTATTTTACTATGTATTTATTTGTATTTTGAGAAAGGATGGTCTCTGAGAAATATCACGATACTCGGTCTACTTCTGATAATTATCATAGTGATTGCATTATATCCCTTGATGGCTATAATGAATGTTATTTTATTGGCAATATGTAATAATCCACCGATTTTTGATGTTGTATCTAAATATAATATTTTCCCACATGCTAATGTTATAGAGCACAACTATGATATTATAAGAACAGAATATCTACGCTATGAAAACCTATACCAACAAACTATACAGTGCACATTTAATCAAACACCTGCATTTAAAATTGGTGCAAAAAGAGACAACGATCAGTGTTGGAGAATGATCATGTTAAAAAAAACTGGTAAATTTACAAGTGAAGCGCTGAATAATTTTTCTATTACATGCAAAATATGTGATCACCCCTTGGTACACAATGCATTCTTCTCCATATTAGACCCGAAAGTAAATATACCATCACACATCGGTTATTATAAAGGATATTTACGGTACCATCTTGGGGTAATCATTCCAGAAGAAAATGGAAAAATGCCATACATTGATGTTGGTGGTCAAAGATATTTCTGGCAGAATGGCGCTGGTGTTCTGTTTGATGATATGTATTATCACTTTGTAGAAAACCCAACCAACCAAAGACGAGTTGTACTATATATAGATATCATAAGACCATTGGATGGTGTAATTGGTAGTCTTAATCGTTTTACAATAGGGTGTATTGAGAGAAATCCATTCGTAAAGTACTTTATATCAAGACAACATCAACAAAAAAGACTTACATAATCCTTGCATAAATTATTATATTTATGAATATAATTACAGTTATCAAAAGCTTGAGAGTGGTAAATTCAACAGAATCTTTGTGGTAACGCAAATACCATAAGTATACACAAACGAATACCAAGAGACAAAAAGCTGGTATTAAGGGCAAGTTATACAAAAGTAAAATGTATATCATAGTGATGATTATAGATATAATCAATATTGGCTGAACTAATCGTTTATATGGTCCAAGCATATCTTCAAAATCAGTAGCTGGCGTTTTTTTATCAGATTCTTGATGTTTTAATTTTTGATACCATACAGTGATGATACATTTATCATTACACACCAACCATGATAATAAAAGTAACATAATGCCAAAAATATATACTGTATCACACGTTTTACGGATAGAATGTGGTATGAGATTACGCCATAATATATATGTCACATACACTATAAGAGTTATTAAATGAAAAATGCCTATACAGTTATACATACAGTTATAAATAAGATAAATATAATTGTGCAAATCCAAATAAGTACTATGACAATAATCTCAAGTAAACATAAATAATGGCGCGCAAACTCGTTTCGCCTGTTCAAACATCAGTGTCTGTATGGAATATACTTATCACGGTATTATTACTGATTATTCTATGTATTGTAACTGGAATCGTAATTATTTACTTTAAAAAACCAATACAACCTAAAGATATACAACCAAATATTGTGCCTGACGACAGAATTTGTATGACAAAATCAGAGTATACAAAGCTTATCGATAACACATCACAAAAGTCTGAGATCGTTGTACAAGATACAATATCCAGAGACCAAAGGGTACTTAGTGATCAACTGTACCCTCCATTAAATCGCACTAACACGGTTATTCATGATGCGCTTGAACATAATATACAACACCGTAATATGTACGTTCCAACAAATGACATGATGGATAATTACAGACTGATAGGATATCTTGTTAATCAAGATGACACTAAAGATGCAGGTGGTAACAACTGGAAACTCTTTGCACGACAAAAGGACCGCAATCGATCCGACTTTTATATAATTCCTTCTAACAACAACTATGATATCAAAATACACATATCAGATGAAATGATACAAGGTAACGAAAAGTTACGTGATGTCTATACAGTTCCCAAGCAGATATCATTTAATACGCCTATGTTGAACACAACTGCATATCAATATGTGGAGATTCCCAAAGCTGACTTAACAACAGGCGTACGTTACCTTTGATATAAGCTGGAGTTGTATACAATATAACTAATACTAACTAATGATGTGTATGCGTATTAATACATTTCTGTTCTTTCTAATGATGCAAGGAGGAGTTTTTGCACAAACCAACAAAATATTAAATGGAGACCAGATTTACGTTCGTGGATTCAGGGTACAACCAGATAACTTTTTGTACTATAACGCTAGTGAAAAGAACATGACAATTTTTACAATCAAAAAGTTTCCAAACTACCAATCTATTAATAACTCTATACTGACGGGACAAACTGTGCTTCTCACAACCCTTGATGGGAAACAATGTTGTGTAGATAACAAAACAAAGAATGTCAAATGTGAATGTTCTCCAGATACTCCGCCCTCATTACGAATACTTGACAAACACGGACAAGATAAGGCGATATTGCGCAACGCGCATTACGTTAAGTTTAGAGAGTTGAAGAGCAACATAGATTGTTCTATTGAAAACCAAAGTCCATTAATATGCAACGCAAAGTCGACAAAAACCCAAGAGTATGGGTTCGTGATATTCAAAGTTCTCTAGGTAATGTAAGCTCATTGAAAATCAAAGCTGAATCTTGAAGGGCGAATATATTGCCGATTTCTGCTTGTGTAAATTTGTAATCTTTGATTTTTTCGCAGATATGTGATGGTATCATTTTGTTAAACCATAGTTTGTACATATTTATGATATCTTGACGTGTCATTTTCTTAAACTCGATGACTTTATCGATCCTTCCAGGTCGAATCAATGCGCTGTCAAGCATCTCGGGATGATTGCTAGTCATAATAATCATCCGTCCAGGAATCTCAACAATACCGTCGAGAAGTTCTAGAAAATCTCCAAGGTTAATAACTTGGTCTAACTTATTGTCATCTTCTTCTTTATCTTTAGCAACTTTGATTGTATTGATTGCCTTGATCAACGCATCTTGCATACAGATCTCTTTATCTGTTTTTGTGTGAGGCTTTCGCGATAAAACAATATGTTGCCATTGTCCACAATCGATCTCCTCAAACACATAGAGACGTTTGTTATTGTCCACATGTACCCCGTTTATTTCCTTATTTAAGAATATTCCCTTCAACACTTCAATCGATTTGACTTTCTTGATTGGAATAACAATAATATGTCGATTTGTGTATTTTGCAACTGCTTTAATTGCCGATGTTTTTCCTGTTCCAGGTGTACCATAGAACATCATCCCGAATGTATACGGAATACCCAAACGTTTATAATTGTCTTTATTGTTTACAAAATAATCAATGCGTTGCTTGAGGTCGTCTTTTCCTTCAAAGAACATGTTGTCAAAAGATTTAGTCGTATCGAAAGTGATATCTTGAAATTCAGCTACATTGGTTTCTTTATTGATTGACGATAACACAAAAATATGTTGCGTCTCAAGTTGTTTCAGTTGTTCCACTTGATACTGGTCAATACATTTTTTAACATAGTTCTCAATCTTTTCGTAATTATTGTTATTGGAAAACACTTTTAAGATATACGTATGATATGAACTCTCACCGTTCTCTGATATCTTCGAGTCAAAATCTAGTTTTACGTAAACATCGGTTTCAGGTGAGTATTTGTATTTCGAGTTTTCAAACATAATTATTTTCATTGTTGTATGACCCAAGAATACTTCTTGAATTGTAAACGGTACATTGTTAGTGTTGTCTTTGGTCAGTTTATTACACATATCAGACATGATTGCTTTGAATACTTGTGGGACATCTTTAGACCACAAAATATTATTTTTGTAATGAATCTTTGTAAGTACCTTGAACAAAGTTCGTTTCTTTGTAAATAATTGTCTAATTTGCCGAATTGCACCTGTATCTTCGTCTCGATGAGATCGGAACAAAGTAATCAACATGTTTGGTAATACTAACAATAATATTGTATAAATAAGCTTAATGAAACTTTGGTCACGGAACATATCATCATTTTTCATGATTAACATAGATGTTACCATTGATGTAATGTGGTGCATTGGTTCTGACATGGTGTCATATGTATACCCTTAAAAATATATAGTGTGTTTTTAGCTTAAGTAATTACACTTAATAATTAAACGTTTCTTGTGTTTCTTGTTTTGCAGGAAACTTTATTGGGTCGCCAATTTTGTTTATTTGGATTAAAGCATAAATTATATATATAACACCGAATATCGATATACAAAACATTACAACTAAAATAAGTATGTTAAGGATAAATAAATATGGTTCTGATATATACTTATTTATAGGGAACACATACCTCATTTAAAGATGACGTGAGAAAAAATTGAAGTTCACAATCTTTTGTGATAATCTTTTGTTAAAATGGATTCAGAACAACACGCGGCCTTTGACAGTGTAAAAAATGGCAGCAATATATTTCTTTCCGGTTCAGCGGGAACAGGGAAATCATTCACTTTACGCAAGGTCGTTGGATATGCTGTTGAAAATAATATACATTTTGGTGTTACTGCTACCACAGGACTTGCGTCTATTTTAATTGGTGGAAAAACAATCCATTCTTTTTTAGGTATCGGTCTTGCTAAAAAGAGCGCTAATGAGTTGGTAAGGTTTGCACGAAAATCACCAAAACTTATTCGAAGATTGAAAGAACTACAACTTCTTCTTATTGATGAGGTATCAATGATGAATGCTGAACTGCTTGATAAAATTAGTGAGTTTCTCAGCATCATCCGTGGAAATACAAAATCGTTTGGCGGTGTTCAAATAGTCTTGTGTGGGGATTTGTGTCAACTTCCTCCAGTAGAAGGTAAGTACTGTTATGAAGCAAAGTGTTGGAAAGAAGCGAATATTAAGACAATTGTGCTTACAAAATGTCACAGACAAGCAGAAGATGTTGAGTTTGTTAACATCCTTCAAGAGCTCCGCTTTGGACTTTGTACAAAAGATGTATTAAAGAGACTTAAAAGGTGTAAAAATACAACGTTTGAAGATGGTATAATTCCAACAATCCTTTATTCTAAAAATGTAGATGTCGATGCAATAAACGAAGCTGAATATCAAAAGCTGATTGAAGCGGGAGTACAACAAATGAAATATACATCTACATACAGTAACGTGCCTGGGACGAAGGAATGGAGTACAAAATTGCGTATTCCAGACTATGTTGATTTATGCATTGGAGCTCAAGTAATCGTTACAATGAACACCGTTGTTGATGTTGATGTGCGTATCCCAAATGGAGCAAGAGGGGTCGTGAAAGAATTCACACCATTGGGACCTTTGATTCGTTTTAGATACGGAAAGGAACACGTTGTTCAATCGGTTACTATTGGTAACGAGGATGACGATCCCGAAATGTTTGTCCGGTTTCTTCCAGTAAAACTGGCATATGCAATTACGATTCACAAGTCGCAAGGAATGACAATAGATGCAGTTGTAATTGATCTCGGTGATAGTATCTTTCAGGATGGGCAAGCATATACTGCACTATCTCGTGCCAAAAACCTTTCAAGTGTTAAAATTATCAATGTACGTGCTTCTTCGTTTCGAGCTCATCCAGGAGTTGTTGAGTTTTATAAGTACGCATGTTAAGAATTAGCGGTTTGCCTATTTTTTGAAAGCAATGTACTTATAGACTACAAAGATGCACGCAAGTATGATCAAGGTAATTATGGCATATAATGCATAAATCCACGTGATGTTGGGGACAATTTGTCTTTTAATATGCACTGTGTCTTTGATCTCTTCGAGAATTTTTTCTACTTGTTGTCCTAATAACGCGTCCACTTGGATGTTCATGTTTTTTTCTATGTTTGATAAGAACAAGCTAGGTACGAATTCAATCTCTGAAACAAAGAATCGATCTTCGCCATGACAACAACTTAGATCTATGCGGGTCATCAAACGCGACACTTCTTTGCCATTGAATGTGATTGGAGGAAGTTTTGAGAAAGCGAACTTGGCATATTGCAGTGTCTCCTGAAATGACTCGTCGTGTATGTCTACAAATACATCATCGTTTACCTTGTTCTTCACCATAACGGCATACTCCACTTCGTTTCCAATGAACATAACTTTGTACTCGAAATTTTTGTCCAAGTTTTTTATGTAGGGCTGAAACAGAATCCCATCATACGATTTGAACATTTTTTCCAGGTACTGTTCAAACCTTTCACTAGTAAACTTCGGGTAGAACACTTGGAAATCTATCCTTTCTTGCCCAAGCACGGGCTTTCCTATAATCTTACCATCGTCTCCTGGTTCCATATGGGTGACTCTTTTGATGCAGTCTTCACGATTGTTCTCAAAATCTTTCGCAGATATGTAGAGATTGGGGATAATATTCACACCATTTACCTTCAAATAGTCGTAGTAAATGTTTTTGTGGTTTACAAAGTGTTGGTAACTATATGATGGATAAACATTCGGCATGATAAACAACTTACGTACTTTTTGGAACAATCGACTTGGTAACGTGTGGAATGCTTCTAATAAATCAAAAATAATCAGAAAACATATGTCGCATGACAATACTTTCTTATCTGCGTCCTCTTCTAGGGGTGATATAATCTTGACGTTATGTTGCGTGTAGGTCTTTACATAATATGCAATGGAAATATCATCACCTACATACTTTTTATCACCAATCTGTACCATGAACTTAGATGGCACAGAAGACAACCACGGACGGGTATCCGTTATTTCAACCAATTCATTTTTAGAGACCTCATCTGATACGAAAGGAGTGATTATAAAACCGACTATCATTCCCACGTTTACTTTATTGGCAGAATAAAATATTTTACTTAATAAGATGAAAACTCAGATCTTGTTACTTTAAATAATTGTAATTTTAAGTGTCTCATTAGTTCATGTGTACCACGCATGTCTATTGACCAATAGACAAAATGGGCAACAAGATCATTCTTTGCTTCCTACGTTAAAACAGGGAAACGTGGAAGAGCAAAATTCTTCTAATAGTATCGAAGTATCATTCCGTGAGAGATTCCAACAACAACTTCAATCTTACAAAGAGCAACCAAGAGTACATCGTATATGGATCATGACAATTTTTGACTCCGTTGAAACGATCAAATCCGTCCAGAAAATCATGCGTTACTTTGAGTCGCAAGACAACATTAACACCGACGATGTCTTTTGTTTTGACCAAAAGGATATAATGTTACGAATGGATACTGAAAGTGGTCTTTCTGTGTACATACAAGGGGTGAAAATGTCTGCACCAAAGGTATTCCATTGCCGGATTGGATCAGATGTCATTGAACCAGACTACCACATAACCGTTTTGCGACATTTGCAGTTGATGGGTTCCAGAATTGTGAACAACATAGACGCGATCATGAAAACAACAAACAAGGCATGGCACTTGCAAGATCTTGCAGCTCACGGTATTCCTATCGCTACAACATTGTCATATAACTACGATGAACTGAAATATTTCCAGAATGTTGATAACACGTTACGGTACCCTATTGTCATGAAAATGGTCAGAGGAAATGGTGGGAATATGGTGTTCTTGATTGGTACACCTACCTCACATAGTGAAATGACCTCGGTACTGAATAACAATTATCCATACATATACCAAGAATATATCAAGGAAAGTCATGGAAAAGATCTTCGCATCATCGTCATTGACCATAAGCCTGTTTTCTCCATGATTCGTCAATCGAAAACTGAATCTTTCAGGGCAAATCTAAAACAAGGTGGACATGGAGATGTTGTGACGGGCAAGTTCCCAGATGCGGAAGAACTAGCCGTCAAAATCAGCAAAATAATCAACATTGAAGTTTGCGGTGTGGATCTTTTGTTCAGCGACAAATACGGTTACATATGTTGTGAGGTGAACAACAATCCTGGTTTCAGTAAGAGTGTGTACGATGATCAAAACATCGAAAAGTATTTAGGAGATATGTTAATACAATACTCAGCATAATCCCACTAGCGTCAGTCCATGCATGTGTGGTTAAAATGTTTTGTTAAATATTAGTATATGAGTATTATTGTTGATTCATGGAGCATTTTTTCAAATCGTCCTTTCCAAATTGAAGGAGTAACACGCGATGGAAATCACATTTTTGTTCGTGAGCATTGTGGACATGTACGTATCGAGGTAAACGAAAAGATCATATTTCAAGCATATGATGTACCCGACTTTTGGGGTTTTGAAGAGTTGAAGGAGATTACTCAAGGACATATTGTGTGGTCAACCGAATCAAGATAAATCTATCCTTTTTGATATATGGCGGACAACGTAGTGAAGTTTGTGCACATATTGATAACAGGTCCACTTCTCATATACATTGGGTTAATGAAACCGGTGACAATCTGGATATATTATATTCTCGGAATTTTGGGAATAATTGTTTTACTATGGATGGTGTTTGAGATTAAAGAACATGGATTCAATTCCAAGTCAATATGGTACATTATTCATGCATGCATATTCGCTCCACTTCTTTTATATTTTGCCTGGAAGAAATGGGAGTCACCGCCACAATTGTTTGGAGTTTTGTTGGCTATTGGTCTTGCCGCAGTGTCATATCATCTCATTAAATTGTTCAGATAGAATTTCGTCTTCTTCTACAAGCCCTCCCTTCTAAAAAATGTATGTAAGCTTCTTGCTCATTTATGACATCTTTCAAGTATTGCATATGTTCTTCACAAGCGCGTACTTTGGCCTTAAGTAGAAAAATATCATTATCGATATCATATATTTTTTTATCAGCGTGTGGTACATCATGACACTCTTCGTTCGAATACGGTGATTGACTTGAAAACTTTGATTTAATATTTGAAGGCAACAGTTGTACCCACGTCATAATTCATACAATAATCAAACAAAGATAAAAATAAAAATAAAAAGACCACAATACTTAGATGTACTGTATGTTTATGCGTTTGTAACGTGTAATTGGTGCGATGTCTTTATCGACATAGTTCATATAAGTAGGTCTGTAAATATCATATATTTGGACTATTGAAGGAGGTGTCATAAGAAAATGAAAAATACGAGTATCATCGATTGATCGTAACATCTTGTAATGTTTTGGATCTTGTACAACCTTAAACCGTACATAGTTGTCTTTTACTATTGCAGGAATGAACACATTATAATCGTCATATTGACCTATAAGATAAGATGAGTGACCGTACGGATCCGTATGAATGTCACCCATAATTTGAAGCTTGTGATATTTACTGTCCACAATGCTCTTGATTTCTCTCAAGAAACTTGTTACGTCTCCATTATATTTTGCAGTGCCAAAATGATTGGGTATGTTGTAGAACGTGTTTATACGATTGTAATAGTCAGAGGAAAATGCATGCACAATTTTGTCTTTTTGTTTTTGTGATATTGTTTCACCATGTGGTCCAAGCACAAACTCCAGCATTTATATTACACACACATTAAATCTTCATGTGTGTTACACACTGCATTCTTGAACGCTTCGATCTCGTCAAAACAATCCCATAAAGCACCCTTGGCAATGTAAATTTCCTTGCATAATTCATCATACATGTCTGCAAAACCAAATCGGTCGACGAGTAAAGCAATGACACCAAACTGATTGTCAAAGTCGTCATATTGGCTGTCTTCATTCATGTTCGTGTAAATGTCCATGATAGCGTTGCACAGTGAATCGTAGGTCATATCTGCCATTTTAGTAGTTGTCTGTTATTTATGTATGTTATAATCAATTTTTCGCCAACTTTTATAGCGACTATGTAAAAAAATTAAATAAAAAAATATCTACAACTTAAACGTGCACGATTAAGCCTTTGAAACCTTCTTCACCCTCTTGGTTGTCTTTTTAGGAGCGACATCCTTAGCTTTTTCAAGCTTTTCAGCTTGCTTCTTCAGGCTAGCTACCTTCTTAATATCCTTTTCAATCATCTTCTTGGCGGAATCATGGAGACGGGTGTAGTAACGAGCGGTCTTGCCAATAATAGAAAAGTCAACAGTGGGAAGACACTCGTAACGAGCACCAAATTTTTCAAGGGTGTTTTTGATTTCCATCTTGGCTGCAAGAGATGCTTCCTTGACCATTTCCATCACTTTGACATGAGATTCAAGGGAAGCGATCTCTTTTTTAATTGAAACATGGGTGTGTTTGACACGGGCACCACCGTTTTGAGCAACCTTTGCAGCCTTCTTAGCTTTGGCAACCTTCTTTGCTTGCACTACTTTCATGTACTTAGCAGTTAGATACTTGGCCTTCTTTTCAAAGTACTCAAGGACATTTTTGGGAAGCATTGACTTGTGAGCATCTGCAGTGAGCTTGGCACTTGAACGACCAATACCCTTTGAGTATTTCTTGCTTCCTGAAGCTAGAGCTTTAGACAGACCTTCGCCGGCGGCTTTCTTTTCTTGTGCGGTACACTTAGACATTTTATAATGTATATAAAGATAAAAATATATTTTAGTACATTTGAATGTTTTAAGACATCACACTCATAAAAAGAAAATTTGTATTATGACTTGATTTGACTTGTCAATCAGTTGACAGGCGTTTTAAATGTTCAAATGTGTAAAAAATTGAAAAGACGAAAAGAAATAAATATGTTAAAAATGAGCGTAGCTAACACAAATGATAATGTTTCCAAATCTATTCCAGAGATATGGGAAAGACATCATATAGATATGTTAAACGAGGTATTGAACTCTGGAAAGAAACAAGTTAAATATAAAAATTCAACTGCAAGTCGTATATTCGGTGTATGTACAATTACTTCTTGTTCTATGACATGTTGTGCTCCTTGTATTATATGGGATTGTATGTGTTGTTGTGTTTCTATCTGCATGAAGAAGAATCCATTCAAGTGGGGAATAGGTTTTGACTTTGTAACAAATTCATGTAAAAATACATTTGAAGATACACGTACAAGTGTTCTTGATGAAATCAAACTAAAACATCTCAACAAAGATTTAGTTATAAGTGTATTGAAGATGTACCTTGAAAAATATGATGAATGTTTAGCATCAAAGACAGTTGATGGAGCTCGTAAAGCTAATATTATCCGTGTAATGATTGTAACTATTATAAGAAAATACTCACCAGGATTCGAGTATATGATGTTGAGGGATGATGGAGATATATTAAAAATTCGTGAGATTATTAAACATTTACCAGCTAAATTCGATAAATACTTCGACTATAATTATTAAATATAATTGTTTTCCTTATGTATCTCCTAAACACGCAAATAACAAATGTTAATGTGTTACATGTAAAGTTATATTTTTTTTATTTGTTACCAGCGTCATTCAACTCCACATTGATTATCGCTTTAGATCTTGAAACTTATATCTTTAGCTTCTTCGTAATTGACATCAACTATTTGTGAGCAAGGGTGTAAACATATATCATACCTTAATCTATCTTCATACGTCTCATAAGATGTATTAGGACGATGATAGTACTTACAATTACAACAGATATTCATAGATATTCTTAAATAATACAAGTATCTTTGCTTAATATTGATGATGTTCGCGCTAAAATATGTGTTATTTGATAAGTAAAAATGTGCAAAATATTACATATTTAAGGCATATGATAAACTTAAACCTAAAATGTTGCATTGTACAATAATATCGGCAGCATTTGTAATATGTTCTCACAATATTGTTAAATTATATAACAACAACAATGTGATAAGTCATGGTGTAACTCTGCTAGTCAACACGTTATTTTCAATATTCAATATATATTGTTTTTTCTCATTATTTCCATTTAATGATATACAATCAATATACTATCCTCACAATCCACCTGCGAGTCTTCAGAGTTTACAGATATCATATGAGTTGGGTTATTACATTGGATATCTGATTTATGATTTAAATATCAGAAGACATGATATGTTGTTGCATCATATATTAGCAATGGCTTTGATAACTTGTGGAAATTTGTTTGGTTATAACCATTTTATCAATCTATCATTATTCATCTTCGCCCCATCAACGCCATTCCTTGCTGCAACAAAGTTTTTTCGTTTGTTGAAATTCCAAGTCCTTACCAAAGCCTCTTTCATGACATTTGCACTCTTGTTCTTTGTTTTTAGGATTGTTATTCTGTCATGCTTCCTGAAATTAACAATAATAGATGGATGGTATCTTGCTGATCGTGTTCATTACTTTACTGCTAATTCACTACTTGTCAGCCTATATATCATGCAAATATATTGGTTTACTAAGATTGTCCATATTTTGAAAAAAAATTTCAGACTCTCCACTTAAAAATCTGGAAAATTTGAATCGATATTTTAATCAGAAATTCACATGCTCTCAACAAGCAACCAAAACTCTCTATACACTCTTATACAATGGCT
>Ga0129333_10001606_pt1 | contig 20613 bp, 19 predicted proteins | sample CPB6_08_DNA_FD_94474 | JGI IMG/M metagenome (GOLD analysis project Ga0129333, IMG submission 94474) | Freshwater to marine salinity gradient microbial communities from Chesapeake Bay, USA - CPBay_Sum_0.6_0.8_DNA | ecosystem: Environmental > Aquatic > Marine > Coastal | place: USA: Chesapeake... | reverse complement strand
CAGGGGAGCTTGATCCGCTCAACCGTGATGGGCGGATCAAGCTGGTGGCCTGTCAGGATCAGATGATCGTCTTGCGGCTGCTGAACAGGTTGTCGGGGTCGAGGGAGTATGTCTGTTTGATCTCGATCAGGCTGGTGTAGCTCTTGTCGAAGTAGCGGCTAGTCGGGATACTGTTGTCCTTGAAGCTGATGAAGGCTCCCGATGTGTTGGGGATGTCATTGTCGCGGCATTGTTCCATCCAGTCGAGGGCGCGATTGAGTCGGCGAGATGTGGATTCAAGCGCTTTCCTGGCGTGCGGTTGTCCATCTGATGGCAGGACCCACCAGGTCTGGTATTGGATTGTGTAGAGGCGGTCTTTGTAGGGGAAGGCGCTCTGTTCTTTCTGCTCGCAGCTGATGATCTGTTGGTAGTAACAACCCGTGATCGCCCCCAGGGTCACATAGGTGTAGAGGCCGCAGTCGAGGTTTTCGTCGTCAAGTAGCGGTGATGTCAGGCTTTCGAGCAGACGGGCATATCCCTCGCTGCCAAGTCCGCAGGCGTTCACAAGGCGAGAAGTGATTTTGTGCGCCTCTGGTGTTTCCAGGTCGGGTTTGTAGGGTGTGCCTTTTCTGAGCCCGAGTGCTGAGAGCTCGTGCCTGGATATCTGGTGCCAATCATTCATCAACATATTGCCGTATTGATGGCCTTCGGTGTCCTTGTATTTTCTGCCTGCGGGTGCGCCGATTGTTGATGTGTAGCCATCTTTTGGTGTTGCCGCTGCGGCGGCTATTGTCTCGATGAATCGCTCCAGGCTGTCTTTGTCTCCCTCCCAGTAGCCATACATCACGCAGCCATGGCAGATGCTTTCGGGGTCGAATGATGCGTTGTTGCTCAGGGGCTGGGCGTAGATCTTCAGATTGGTGCCAACGAGCTGGTTGGCTTGATCGCTATCTGTGTGAAGAATTGCCTGTTCCCAGGCTTTGAGAATGCGCAGCGTCGGTGTTCTGGCAGGTGCGCTGTTGGCGCTGGCAGCGGCGCGGTCGCTCCTGGTTGGATCAGCCGGATAGCGGGAATCGGGATTCCAGGTGATGCTGAACCGATACATTTCCCAGGGCAGCTCAAAGGTGCGGATCACCAGTTCCGTCACGATGCCGTAGCTGAAGCCGCCGCCGCCCTTGATCGCCCACAGCAGCTTCCGTTCGGCGTCGTTGCCATCGATCCGCGCCGTGATGATGCTGCCATCGCCAAGCACCATGGTTGCGGCCACGATATGTTCGCAACACATGCCGTGCTTGCGGGTCCAGGGGCCCCAGCCGCCGCCCATGCTGAAGCCGCCGATGCAGACGCTGTCGCAGGTGCCATGGGGAATCATCACATCCTCCCTGGCCAAGACGGTCGTGAGCTCCCTGAAGGGAATGCCGGGTTCGATCCTGGCCAGGCTGACTGATTGTCCCGTTCCCGGCTCGATCTTGACCTGATTCAGTCCGGAGAGATCCAGTAACAGGCAATCCGTGCCTGAAGATTCACCTTCGTGATCGTGCCCGCCTGAACGCACCCGCAGACGCAGGTCGTGGGTTTTGGCGAAGCGAACGGCCACGCTCACCTGTTGCGTGCTGGTGCAGAGCACGATCGCCAGTGGAAACAGCTGGAAACGGCGGTTGAAGATCTGTCTTCTCTGTTCGTAGTCGTCATGGCGCGGCGGGCAGTCGCTCAGCAGGGCTGCATCGATCGGTTCATCGCGCGAACAATCCCAATAAATCTCGGGAGTGCCTGCCGAGGGCTCGTTCTGATAGGCGCTCAGAAGCTCACGAATGATCGAGCTGTGCGGCACAACTGCTTCGGCCATTGCAGGAAAATGGGAGGTCTATTGAGAAATTAGCTATCGTTGGCTCAGTGTCAATCAGCCTGGCTGTTTACAGTGCAGCAACACAGTGCGGCAAGCCATAGCAGTGATACATTTTAACGACGAGGCCCGGCCTTGCTGCGTGCCCCTTTAGATTAGATAAAGAATGGCGTAAAGAACCACCCAGATTCCATCCACAAAGTGCCAGTACAGCTCGGTGGCCTCCAGGGGAAATGGGTTGTCGGCGTTGACGCGGCCGCCGCTGCGGCTCTGCCACCACACGATCAGGATCATCAGGCCGCCCAGGGTCACGTGCAGACCGTGGAAGCCGGTGATGGCGTAGAAGGTGCTGGCGAACAGGTTGTCGGTCAGACCGAAGGGCAGTGTGAAGTATTCCTTCATCTGGCCGGCCAGAAAGGTGAAGCCCAGCGCTGCGGTGATCAGCAGCCAGGTGCGGCAGCCCTGGCGATCGCTGCGCTTGAGGGCCGAGCCGGCGCGATGGAATGTGAGGCTGCTGGCTAGCAGCAGGGCTGTGTTGATCGTGGGCAGGAGCAGCTCGAGCTCATAGATGGCCCCGGGCGGCAGCGGGTTCACGGCCCGAAAGGTGAGATAGGCGGCAAAGAAGCCGGCGAAGGTCATGCCGTCGGCCACCAGGAAGGTGGCCAGCCCGAACAGGCGGTGATCGTCGTGATGTTCACTGCCGTGGGCGATGGCATGGTCGCCGCTGCTGTTGAGGCTCTCGCTGGGGCTGAGGCTGGTCATCGCGCTGCTCAGGAACGGAGGTCGGAGCCGGCGCCGAGGCGCCAGAGATCGCGGCCGGAGGCCCCGGCCAGGTTGAGATCGCCCGGTTTGCTGCCGTAGCCGTAGGGCTCGTGCACCAGCGGCGGCTCACCCTTCCAGTTCTCCACTGGTGGCGGAGAGCTGGTGAGCCATTCCGGTGTCAGGGCCCGCCAGGGGTTGTCGCCGGCTGGTGCGCCGTTGAAGGCGCTCATCACCACGTTGATCAGGAACGGCAACGTGCTGATCGCCATCAGCAGGGCACCGACGCTGCTGAACTGGTTGATCAGTTGGAACTGAGGGTCGTATTCGGCGACGCGGCGCGGCATGCCGTTGAGACCGAGCCAGTGCTGTGGTGCGAAGCAGAGGTTGAAGCCCACGAAGGTGAGCAGCCAGTGCAGGCGTCCGAGCGGCTCGTTCAGCATGCGGCCGGTGACCTTCGGATACCAGTGGTAGATCGAGGCAAAGATCACGAACACCGTGCCGCCGTAGACGATGTAGTGGAAGTGGGCGACCACGAAGTAGGTGTCATGCACGTGGATGTCGAACGGCACCTGGGCAAGGGCGACGCCGGTGATGCCGCCAAACACGAAGTTCACAATGAAGGCACAGGAGAACAGCATGGCGCTGTTGAGGGCAATGCGTCCGCCCCAGAGTGTGGCCAGCCAGTTGAAGAACTTGATGCCGGTAGGCACCGCAATGAACGAGGTGGCGATGGTGAAGAACAGGCGCATCCAGGGCGGCGTGCCACTGGTGAACATGTGGTGTGCCCAGACGATCAATCCAAGGAAGACGATGCCCATGATCGAATACACCATTGTGGTGTAGCCAAACAGGGGTTTGCGGGCGTGTACCGGCAGGATTTCGCTGACCAAGCCGAAGGCGGGTAGCACCATAATATAAACAGCTGGATGGGAATAGAACCAGAACAGATGCTGGTACACCACCGCATTGCCTCCCAGCGCTGGGTTGAAGAAGCCGGTGTGGGCGATGATGTCGAAGCTGAGCAATACCAGGGTCCCAGCCAGCACCGGGGTTGACAGCACAACCAGGATGCTGGTGCCGAGCATTGCCCAGCAGTACATCGGCAGCTGCATCAGCTTCAGCCCGGGCCGGCGCAGTTTGAGGATCGTGGCAATGAAGTTGATGCCGCCGAAGATTGAGCTTCCACCCAGCAGCAGCACGCTCAGGATCCAGATGATCTGTCCGGTGGCTGGTGTGGTCAGGCTCAGCGGTGGGTAGGCCGTCCAGCCAGACTGGGCTGCTCCGGCGATAAAATAGCTACTGATCAGTAGCAGACCTGCCGGTGGGATCAGCCAGAAAGCCACGGCATTCAGGCGTGGGAATGCCATGTCCCGTGCTCCTACGTAGAAGGGGATCAGGTAGTTTCCGAAGGCGCCATTTACTACGGGCACGATCCAGAGGAAAATCATCACTGTGCCGTGCAGAGTGAGGACTTCGTTATAGGTTTCGCGTGGTAGAAAATCGGAGATTGGTGTGAGCAGCTCCGTGCGGATCGCGCCTGCCAGAGCGCCACCGATCAGGTAGAACAGAAAGCCGCAGACCAGATATTGCAGGCCGATCACCTTGTGATCGGTGCTGAAGCTCAGGTAGCGCAGCCAACCCTGGGGTTGCAGCGAGGGCCCGGGGATGTGGGCTGTTTCAGGGGTGAAGCTGATGGTCATGATGTCACCGCCGTGGGAGCAGGAGCAGGAGGGGTCGGACTGTTCTTCGCCACCCAGTCGGCGAATGTCTCCGGTTCTTCGACAATCACCGTCGAGCGCATACCACCGTGGTACGGACCACAGAGCTCGGCGCAGACGATCGGGAAGCGGCCGGTGCGGGTGGGTGTGAAGCTGAGCAGAGTGGGCTGACCAGGAATCACGTCCTGCTTGAGCCGGAACTGGGGTACCCAGAAAGCGTGGATCACATCGTTGGCCTTCATCGTCAGCGCCACCGGCTGACCCAGGGGTACGTGCAGTTCACCGCTGGTGATGCCCGCCTCGGGATAGTGGAAGATAAAGGCGAACTGCATGGCCGTCACGTCGACCGGCAGGGCCGCCATGCCGTCGTCGCTCTCCGCCATCGCCGGGCTGATCCCTGCCCAGGTGCGAGTGTCGCTGGCGCCGGCATGGGCGGTATGCAGGCTGTGGTCGTTGAGCGGTGTCATGCCGCCCATGCGCTCGTAGATGTCGTAGCTATAGATGCCGACGAACAGAACGACGATCGCTGGGATCGCCGTCCAGAGAATCTCAAGCGGCAGATTGCCCTCGATTGCTGCGCCGTCGCTCAGATCGGTCGCTCGCCGCCGGAAGCGCACCAGGCTGTAGACGATCAAGCCGATGATGCCAACAAAAAGGATGGTGCCAATGCTGAAGAGAACCTTGAACAGCTCGTCGTAGACCGGGGCGTTGCTGCTGGCGTCAACCGGCAGCAACGACACGTTCTGACCCACCCAAAGCCCGCTCAGCACAAGGCCCATGCCCAGCAGCAGGGTGAGGATGGCCGGTGGAATCGGCATCACCATGGCGCTCGATGACGCTCAGCCTATGGAGATCAGGCCTGGGTGGCTGCAACCTTGTCGCCGCTTGTGGCAATCCGCGCATCTGGCGCCGTCTGACGTGAGCATTTGCCCACGCGATGCAGCAGATCGTCACTGTTGATGTCGACGCGGTGGCTGCACCGGTTGACCTTCAAGCGCAATCGTTTGATCTCGTTAGCGTCAGTTCAATCGAGCCCAGGCCCCGTGCCTCAGGGAGACGATGAGCGCATCACCACGACAGCGACCTCGGTCGACGGCGACGGAGTCTCGCGATTCCCATCAGATTGTCTCGGTGTCGGCCGCCCTCGCCACCGATGGCCCCAGCGCCGCATCGGCTGGTCACAGCGCTGGCCTTAAGGGCCGTCTGGCCTTGCTCGCTGGCCACCTGCTTGTCGCCGTGATCGCCCTGGTGGCGATTGGCGGTGCCACCCGGGTGATGCAGGCCGGTCTCGCCTGTCCCGACTGGCCCCTCTGCTACGGCACCCTGTTGCCCGGCCGGCAGATGAATCTCCAGGTGTTCCTGGAGTGGTTCCATCGCCTTGATGCCTTCGTCGTTGGGATCGGGTTGCTGGTTCTGGCCGGCGCCAGTGTTCACTGGCGCCGGCAGCTGCCCCGCTGGCAACCTCCTCTGGCTCTGGCTTGCCTGCTGCTGGTGATCGTTCAGGGTGGCCTCGGTGCCCTCACGGTGCTGCAGTTGCTGCCGGCGGCGGTGGTGACGGCCCACCTGATCACTGCCCTGCTCCTGGTGGCATTGCTCAGCAGTTGTCACCAAGGCCTGAACGGCGAAGCCTCGGCGCCGATCCCGTTCGCTGCCCATGCCAAACCAGCAGCGCTGCTGACGCCGCTGGCCTTGCTGCTGGTGATCGCTCAGTGCTTGCTGGGTGGCCTGATGGCCAGCCAGTGGGCGGCTGGCCGTTGCTTCGCCGTCGGCGAGGCCTGCGGCTGGTTGCTGGCCCATCGCCTGGTCGCTCGTCCAGCGGCCCTGCTGGTGCTGGTCGTGGCGGCCTGGCTTGGCTGGTGCTGGCCGCGGCAGCGGCCTCTGGCACTGCTGGCCGCCCTGCTGGTGTTGGCACAGATCGCCCTCGGCATCTTCACCCTGCGGCTCAGCCTGACGGTTCCCGCCTTGACCGTGGCCCATCAGATCACGGCGGCACTGCTGGTGGCGGTGCTGTCGGCCCTTGCGGTGCGCCTTGGGCGCACCGCCTTCACCCCCCTGGAGCAGAGCCATGGTTGATACAACGGCGACTGTCCTGAGCCGTGAGCAGATCGTTCCCTCCCGGGCGCGCCTCAAGCTGCCGCCCTGGCTTGAAATCGCCAAGCCGCGGCTGATTCCACTCTTGCTGGCCACCACCCTCGGCGGCATGGCCCTCTCGGAAGGGTGGCCGCTGCCCACCACCCGCCTGGCCTGCACCCTTGGCGGCGGCGCCCTGGCCGCCGCCGCCGCCGGCGTGCTCAATTGCCTCTGGGAGCAGGGGCTGGATGGCCGCATGCAGCGCACCAGCGGCCGGGCCCTGCCCTCCGGCCGCCTCTCGGTGGGCACTGCGTTCGCGATCGCCGTGGCCTTGGCCCTGGCGGCCGCCACGCTGCTGGTCAGCGGTGTCAACTGCCTGGCGGCCAGCCTCTCGCTGCTGGGCCTATGCAGCTATGTCCTGCTTTACACGGTGCTGCTCAAGCCGCGCACGCCTCAGAACATTGTCATCGGCGGTGTCGCCGGTGCGATTCCGCCGCTGGTGGGGGCTGCCGCTGCCACGGGGCACATCGGCCTGAGCAGCTGGTGGTTGTTCGCCCTGGTGATGGTTTGGACTCCGGCCCACTTCTGGGCCCTGGCTCTGCTGCTCCAGGACGACTACCGCGCCGTCGGCATCCCGATGCTGCCGGTGGTGAAGGGGTCTGCCGCCACCGCCCGAGCCATCGGCCTCTATGCCGCGGCGACCGTGCTGCTCAGCCTCGCTGGTGTCTGGGCCCTGCCCAGTGGTGGTCTGCTTTATGGCCTGCTGCTGCTGCCGTTCAATGGTCGGTTGGTGCAGATGGTCTGGCGGCTGCAACAGGCGCCGACCGACTTGCAGCGGGCCCGGTCACTGTTCCGCTGGTCGATCCTTTACCTGTTCGGGATCTGCCTGCTGCTGCTGCTGGCTCGGATGCCGGCCGGCGATCGCTTCAGCAGCCAGGGCCTCGACCTGCTCGGGCGTGCAGGGGCCGGCGCTCCAGCCTTCACCCTGGCCGCACCCTCGGCCATCGGGCCTTTCTAGATTGGAATCTTCCAGAGGCTGAGCGGAGATAGGCGGCGGTGCCAGAGGCGGTGATCGAGCTTCAGGAGGTGTGCAAGAGCTACGGCCGCGGCGCGCGGGCGGTGCAGGCTCTCCACAACCTCAACCTGGTGGTGCCCCGTGGCAGCCTGTTTGGCATGCTCGGCCCGAACGGTGCCGGCAAGACCACCAGCCTGCGCATCCTTGCGACGCTGCTCGCCCCCGATGCCGGTCGCGTGTGGGTGGCGGGTGTGGACGCCCTCGCCGATCCGCGTGGGGTGCGTGAGCGCCTCGGCTACGTGGCCCAGGAGGTGGCGCTCGACAAGATCCTCAGCGGCCGTGAGCTGCTGCAGCTCCAGGGTGATCTCTATCATCTCGATCGCGCCGTGCGCGACAGCCGCATCGCCGAGCTCACCGAGCTGCTGGCTATGGGCGACTGGCTCGATCGCCGCTGCGGCACCTACTCCGGTGGGATGCGCCGCCGCCTTGATCTGGCCTCCGGCCTGCTGCACAGTCCCGAGCTGCTGGTGCTCGATGAGCCCACCGTTGGGCTGGATATTGAAAGTCGCGCCGCCATCTGGCAGGTGCTCCGCCAGCTGCGCGATCAAGGCACCACGGTGCTGCTGAGCAGCCATTACCTCGAAGAGGTGGATGCCCTGGCCGATCAGCTCGCGATCATCGAGGGGGGGCGCGTCATCGCCGCCGGTGCCCCCTCTGCCCTCAAGGCCGAGCTTGGTGGTGATCGCGTCACCCTGCGCGTGCGCGAGTTCAGCGATGAGCCTGAGGCGCTGCGGGTGCAGCAGCTGCTGCAGGCCTGCCCTGGCGTACGCCAGGTGGTGGTCAACCGTGCCCAGGGCTATTCGCTCAACCTGGTGGTGGAACACGACGGTGTGGTGGAACAGCTGCGGCGTCAGCTGTCGGAAGCCCAGCTGCCGGTGTTCGCCCTGGCCCAGAGTCGCCCCAGTCTCGATGACGTCTATCTCCAGGCCACGGGGCGCACGCTGATGGATGCTGAGCTGGCGGTGGCCGGCAGCCGCGATGCCAAGGCGGAGCGCAAGCAGGCCATGCGCTGATCTCCCCCATGGCGCCCTCAGCGTCGCCGGGGTGTGCCCTGTGAATCCAGCCACCCATCGCCTACAGCCCAACGGCCCTGATCCGAGCCCTCCGGTTCACAACGATTCAGCTCACACCGATTCAGTTCACGCCGCTCCATCCGTCGCCGCCATGACCAGCGCCAGTCCCAGTCTTCAGAGTTCCGAGGCGCCGTCCGCCGTCCGCTCCCCGCTGGCTGACCTCAGCCAGGAGACCCTGGCTCTGACCCGCCGCCTGTTTCTGCAGCTGGCACGCCGACCTTCCACCCTGGTGGCCGGTGTGCTGCAGCCACTGATCTGGCTGGTGCTGTTCGGTGCCCTGTTCGCCAAGGCCCCGGCCGGTCTGCTGCCGGATGGTCTCAGCTACGGGCGTTTTCTCGGTGCTGGAGTGATCGTGTTCACAGCCTTCAGCGCGGCCCTCAATGCCGGTCTGCCGGTGATGTTCGATCGCGAGTTCGGTTTCCTGAACCGGCTGCTGGTGGCGCCCCTGCGCTCGCGCAGTTCGATTGTGCTGGCCTCAGTGCTCTACATCACGGCCTTGAGCCTGCTGCAGAGCCTGGCGATCATGGTCACCGCCTGGGCCCTCGGCTATGGCTGGCCCGGTGGCGCCGGATTGGTGCTGGTGCTGGCGGTGCTGCTGCTGTTGGTCTTTGCCGTCACAGGGCTGAGCCTTGGCCTGGCCTTCGCCCTGCCCGGCCACATCGAGCTGATCGCTGTGATCTTCGTGGCCAATCTGCCGCTGCTGTTCGCCAGCACCGCTCTGGCACCGATCAGCTTCATGCCCACCTGGCTCGGTTGGCTGGCGGCGCTCAACCCGCTCACCTTCGCGATTGAGCCGATCCGTGCCGCCTATGCCGGCGAGTTTTCGCTGGGGGCGGTGGTGCTGCATGCCCCCTATGGCGACCTCACGGCGTCGACCTGTCTGGTGGTGCTGGCGGTGCTGGCGGCAGGTCTGTTCCTGCTGATCCGGCCGCTGCTGGATCGCAAGCTCGCCTGAGGGATCACCATGGCTTTGCTGACCACCAGCCAGCTCAGCGGCGGTCTGATCGTGTCGGTGCAGGCTCCTGAAGGGTCGCCGCTGCGGCATCCGGATGTGATCGCTGCCATGGCCGAAGCCAGCCTCAACAACGGGGCGATCGGAGTGCGCCTGGAGAGCCCCGAGCACATCGGTGCGGTGCGGCGCCGCTGCCCTCAGGCTCTGATCATTGGGTTGTGGAAGCGCACTTTCCCGGATAGCTCGGTCTACATCACACCAGGTTGGGAGGAGATCCGCGCCGTATGGGCTGCTGGCGCCGATGTGATCGCCCTCGATGCCACCGACCGCCGCCGGCCCAGTGATCAACAGCTGCCTGAGCTGCTGGGTCGTGCTCGCGATCAGCTGGGTGCTGTGCTGATGGCAGATGTCGACAGCGTCGCCAACGGGCTGCGGGCCGCCGAGCTTGGCTGCACCTGGATCGGCACCACCCTCTTTGGTTACACCGAAGCAACGGCCAGCGCGCGTCCTCCGGCCTGGGCTCTGCTGCCGCAACTTCGGCAGCAACTGCCTGCAGAGTTGACGCTGATCTGTGAGGGTGGGATTGCTTCGCCCGAACAGGCCGCTCGTGCCTTGGCGGAGGGGGCTGATGCTGTGGTGGTCGGTACCGCCATCACCGGCGTGGATCTTCAGGTGGCCGCCTATCGGCAGGCCATGCAGCCGCGTTTCAGCGAAGCCTGATCCAAAGCTTTCTGAAGTCGGGCCGTGCTGTCCGGTACCGCTCTACAGACTGAAGGCGTCCCGTTCGTCTCGTGCCGAGGTGGTCAGTGGCCTCCAATCCTCGATCCGGCGCCGGGAATGGCGGCAAAGCGTTCTGTCTCAGTGGTCAGCCCCAGCTGTTGTCGCTGGGGCTGGGCTTCCTGTTGCTGAGCATGCCGGTGGCCGGCTTGCCGATGGCCGAGCTGCAGGCTTTGAATCGGGAGCTGGGGCGGCTCTGCAGTGATCCGCCCCGGGAAGCGATCACGGTATGCCGATTGCACGCCCGCCTGGTGCGGGCCCTCTGAGCTGGGGCACGCCGCGGCGGGCGGCTGGACTCACATCATCCCGGGCATGCCCATGCCACCCATGCCGCCCATGCCGCCCATCTCACCACCGGCCGGCGCAGCCGCAGCCGGTTCGGGCTTGTCGGCGATCACGGCTTCAGTGGTGAGCAGCAGCGCTGCGATCGAGACTGCATCCTGTAGCGCCAGACGCACCACCTTGGCGGCATCGAGGATGCCGGCGGCCAGCAGGTCTTCGTAGGTGCCGGTGGCGGCATTGAAGCCCTGGCCGCCGCTGCGCACCCGCTCGCTCACCACATCAGGATCATGGCCGGCGTTCCTGGCGATCTGCTGCAGCGGAGCGGCCAGGGCGCGCTGCACAATCTGCACTCCGGTGCGCTCATCGCCGCTTTGTGCCGCCGCCAGTGCGTCGAGCTCGGTCGCCAGCTGCACCAACACGCTGCCGCCACCGGCGACGATCCCCTCTTCGACGGCGGCGCGGGTGGCATTGAGAGCGTCTTCAATGCGCAGCTTGCGGTTGCGCAGTTCGGTTTCGGTGGGGGCGCCCACCTTGATCACCGCCACGCCGCCAGCCAGCTTGGCGACGCGCTCGGCCAGTTTCTCGCGGTCGTAGTCCGAGTCGGTGTTCTCCAGCTCCCGCTTGATGGCGGCCACCCGGTCGGCCACGGCCGCCTGGTGCTCACCGGTGGCCACGATCGTGGTCTGGTCCTTGCTGATCGTGATCCGGCGAACCGTGCCCAGATCGGCCAGGGTCACGGCGTCAAGCGCCATGGCCCGGTCTTCGCTGACCAGTGTTGCGCCCGTAAGGATGGCGATGTCCTGCAGGCTGGCTTTGCGGCGCTCCCCGAACCCGGGTGCGCGCACCGCCGCCACCTGCAGCACGCCGCGGTTCTTGTTCATCACCAGCGTGGCCAGGGCTTCGCCCTCCACCTCCTCCGAGAGGATCACCAGCGGCCTGCCGGCGCGTGACACCGCTTCCAGCACCGGCACCAGATCGGTGATGGAGCTGATCTTGCGGTCGGTGACCAGCAGCAGGGCGTTCTCGTATTCGCACACCTGGCGGTCGCCATCGGTGACGAAGTAGGGGGAGCTGTAGCCGCGATCGAAGGCCATGCCCTCGGTGATCTCCAGCTCGGTGGCCAGGCTCTTGCTCTCCTCCACCGTGATCACGCCATCGACGCTGACCTTGGCCATCGCCTCGCTGATCATGCGGCCCACCTCCTCATCGCCGCCTGAGCTCACGGTGGCCACCTGACGGATGGCGTCGCCGGCCACGGCGCTGGCGCGGGCTTCGATGCCCTGCACCACCTGGGCAGCAGCCTTCTCCATGCCGCGACGCAGGTTCACGGGGCTGGCGCCGGCGGCCACGTTGCGCAGACCCTCCCGGGCCATGGCCTGTGCCAGCACCGTGGCGGTGGTGGTGCCGTCACCGGCCTTGTCCTTGGTTTTGGTGGCGACCTGCAGCAGCAGCTTGGCGCCGATGTTCTCGAACGGATCCTCCAGTTCGATCTCACGGGCGATGGTGACGCCGTCGTTCACCACATCCGGTGCCCCGAATTTCTTCTCCAGCACCACGTTGCGGCCCTTGGGGCCGATCGTGACCTTGACCGCATCCGCCAGGGCATTCACGCCCCGCTCCAGGGAAGCGCGGGAGGCATCGGAGAACGAGAGCAGCTTGGCCATCGCGGCGGTTGAACGGGCTCGGTGTTTCAGGATCCCATCGCCGAGGGGGCCCTGGCTGGTGGGGAAAGCCGAATGAACGCTGGGATCGGGGCGACCCGGGGCCGTTGCCGCCGATAGGGTTCGGCGATGGACGACAGCTTCAGCGACGCCTTGGCCCTCGATCTCGGCGCCCCCCTGCGTGAGGCCCTGGCCGATCCGGCCGCAGGCAGCAACGTGATGGCATTCCTGCTGGTGGCTGGTCTGGGGCTGGGCATGGCCCTGATCTACGTGCCACTGCGTCTGTTCCTCACGATCACCGCCCGCAGCCGTCGGTTGCGCCTGCTGCAGCGCATCCGCCGCCTGCGGGAGGAGCTGGGCCAGCCCATCAACAGCTGAGCCTCAGCGCATCACCATGCCGCCATCCACCTGCAGCACCTGGCCGGTCATGTAGGCGGCTGCAGGGTCGGCGGCAAGGAATCGCACGGCACCGGCCACCTCGGCGGCGCTGCCCATGCGGCCCATCGGGATGGCCTTGAGGATCGGCTCCTTGTCAAGCTCGGCCGTCATGTCGCTCTCGATGAAGCCGGGGGCCACGGCGTTCACGGTGACGCCGCGGGCCGCGAATTCCGCCGCGTTGCTGCGGGTCAGGCCGATCACACCGGCCTTGGCAGCGCTGTAGTTGGCCTGGCCGGGATTGCCCATCAGCCCCACCACTGAGGTGATGTTGATGATGCGACCCCGTCGGGCCTTGAGCATCGAGCGGCTCACGGCCCGGGTGCAGAGAAATACGCCGCTGAGGTTGAGATCGATCACGCTCTGCCAGTCGGCCGTCTTCATCCGCATCAGCAGCCCATCGCGGGTGATGCCGGCGTTGTTCACCAGAACATCGAGGCGCCCCTCCTTCTCCAGCACCGCCTTCACCAGTGCTTCCACCTGCTCCTCATCGGCCACGTTGGCCTGATGGGCCCAGGCGCTGCCGCCGGCGGCCATGATCTCGGCCACCACCGCCTCAGCCGCCGCTGCTGAGCTGGCGTAGTTCACCACCACCGTGGCGCCGGCGGCGCCGAGTTCGCGGGAGATGGCGGCGCCGATGCCACGGCTGGCACCGGTCACCAGGGCGACCTGACCGGCTAAGGGGGTGGCGTTGGCCATGGGGTAAGAGGATTCGGTCGGGCGAGCGTAGGGCGCACCTGCTCCGCGGCTGGCCTCAGCCCTGCATCGTCTCCACGGCGCTCAGCGCATCACCCAGCAGCTCGCCGAAGCCCTGCAGCTGCCGCTTGCTGCCCATCACCACCAGCAGTTGCCCCGGCGCCAGTCGCACGTCACCGCCGGGATTGGCGATCAGGGCTGGCAGCCCCTCCGCGAGCGCGGCAGCGCGGTCGAAGCGGCCACCGCGCTGCGGGGCCTGGGGGTTGCGGATCGCCAGCACCAGGGCACCGCTGCGGCGCCCCAGCTGCAGATCAGCGAGGGAGCGGCCGTTCAGATCCCCGAGGCGGCGTGGATCCTCGCTGAGTTGAAATTCCTCCACTTCGCAATCGCTGCCGGCCAGGAGCTCCATGAAGTTCACCGCCAGCGGTCGCAGGGCGGTGGCGGCCATGGTGCGGCCACCGGCCACATAGGGACTCACCACCTGGTCGGCCCCCGCCAGGCGCAGCTTGCCCTCGGCCTCGTCGCTGTCGGCCCGCGCGATCAGCCGGGTGCTGGGTGCCAGGCCGCGGGCGCTGAGGATCACGTAGAGATTGGCCGCATTGCTGGGCAGGGCCGCCACCAGGGCCCGGCAGTGGCGGATGCCGGCCTCCTCGAGGGTGCCATCCAGGGTGGCGTCACCCTGCAGCACCGTCAGACCCCGCTGCTGGGCCTCGGCGATGCGATCGGGCTCCATCTCCACCACCAGCAGCGGCACCGCTTCGGCGCTGAGCTGCTGGGCGATCTCCCGGCCGATGCGGCCATAGCCGCAGAGGATCACGTGCTGTTTCATCGTGCGTTGCAGCAGCTGGCGGTAGCGGCGTTCCCGCAGCCGTTGGAAGTGGCCGGAGTTGGTCAATTCCAGCAGCTTCTGCAGCGTCTGCTGCACCACCACCAGGCCGCCCATCAGCAGCAGTGCCGTCACCAGCCGCCCGCCACCATGGATGACCGGCGTGTGGGGATCGCTGAACCCCATCGTGCTGAGGGTGATCAGCACCATCCAGTAGCAGTCGCCCCAGTCCCAGCCTTCCGCCAGCCGGTAGCCCGCTGCACCGGCGTTCACCACCAGGGCCAGCGCCAGCACCGGCCCCGCCCAGGGGCGCCTGGCCAGCAGCGCCGACAACGATGGCGGCCAGCGCCGGCTGACTTGGCGGGTGAGTCGCCGGCCGCCGCTCATGCCAGGCCGAGCGCCTGCAGAACCGCCGCCGGCTGCAGCTGCTCCAGTCGGCTTGGATCACCCACCGCCTGCACAGCCTGCCGCTGCGGCAGCGCCGTGGCGGGCCGATCCATGGTCACCAGCGGTGAGCCGTTGAGCAGGGCCAGTTCGGTGGTGATGGGGTCGCTGCTGAGCACCACATCGCAGCTGGCCAGCTGGGCAGCCCGTTCGATCAGGCTGCCGCTCGTTTGGGCCGCCACCACGCGCACATCCGGCAGCCGGCTGCGCAGCAGCTCCGGCAGGGCCTGCCACTGGGCTGCGGGCCAATCGCCGGCACCGCCGGCGGGGGCGAGCAGCAGGGCCGGGCCCTGGCCTGCGGGCAGGGCTGCCGCTGCCTTCTCCAGGGCGGGGCGGGGCAGGCCCAGGCGGAAGGCGCCGGCATCAAGGCTGACGCCAAGTGGTTGCAGGTAGGCCGCCAGCCCCTGGGCGGCCCATCCCCCAGACACCGTCACGATGCTGGTGGCTGAAAAGCCGGAACTGGCCACGCGGTTGGGAATGTGGCTCATCGAGAGCATCAGATCCACCTGCCGGCCGCTGGCGAGGTTGATGCAGGCCTGAAAATCCGGCTCGCGCACGTTGCCGAGCAGGTTGGCCCAGTCCGCCAGGCTGGCGCCTCCGTCGAAGTCGAATGGGATCAGCTTCTCCACCGCCGGCAGCAGGCTCCAGGCCGCGCCGGCGCTGGGGGTGCAGGCCACCTGCACCTTGGCGCCGAGTGCCTCGGCCACCCGGGCTGCCGCCGGTATCGCCTGCAGCTGTGCGCAGATGCTGCCCGGGATCAGAAACAGAACGCGCATGGCGGCGGGCAGCGGGAGGCGGGTCGCGGGCTGATTGTATGGAGCGTGCTCGATTCAGACCGCCGGAGGGAGTTCGCTGTGCATTTGCTGATTGCCTGTGCCGGCAGCGGTCGCCGCATGGGGGCGGAGCGCAACAAATTGCTGTTGCCGGTGGCCGGTCGGCCCGTGTTGGCCTGGACCCTGCAGGCGGCCTTGGCCTCGCCCGTGATCCGCTGGATCGGGATCGTCGGCCAGCCGGTGGACCGGGTTGCTATCGAGGCCCTGGTGGCCGCTGCCGCGCCCGACCGGCCCGTTGTCTGGATTGAGGGTGGTGACACCCGGCAGGATTCGGTCTGCAATGGTCTGGCGGCTCTGCCGACTGCGGCGGAGGCTGTGCTGATCCACGATGGCGCTCGCTGCCTGGTGGAACCGGAGCTGATCGAGCGCTGCGCCGCTGCCGCAGCCAGCGGCCGGGCCCTGATCGCTGCCGCTCCTGTCACCGACACGATCAAGCGGGTCGATCCAGATGGCCTGATTCAGGACACTCCTGATCGCTCCCAGCTCTGGGGTGCTCAGACCCCCCAGGGCTTCCCGGTGGAGCGGCTGCGTCAGGCTCATGCCCGAGCCCGGGCCGAGGGCTGGAGCGTCACCGACGACGCCTCCCTGTTCGAGCGCCTCGGCTGGCCCGTGCAGGTGATCGATTCCTCCCCGGCCAACATCAAGATCACCACACCGTTTGATCTCACCATCGCCGAGGCGGTGTTGGCGGCGCGGCGGCACTGACGGAGAGCCGCCCCAAGGAGCCAAGCTCCGCTTCAGGGGGCCAGCAGCTCGAGTCGGCCGGCTGTGGCATCGAGCCGGGCGTGAACCCCCAACGGCAGGGCTGCATTGCCGGCCTCATGGCCCACCGGCAGGCTAGCCAGTACCGGGATGCCGAGATCGGCGGTGCGCTCTCGCAGCACCGCCTCGGCGCTGTCGCTGCCTGCGGGGTCGTCGCAGCCGCTGAAGTGGCCGAAGCCGATGGCGGCCAGCTGCTGCAGGGCGCCGCTCAGGCGCCAGTGGGTGAGCATCCGGTCAAGGCGGTAGGGAGCCTCGCCCACGTCCTCCAGCACCAGCACCGTTCCCTGCAGCGGTGGCAGGTGCGGCGTGCCCAGCAGATGGCTCGCCACGGTGAGATTGCCCACCAGCAGAGGGCCTTCGGCGGCGCCCGCCCGCCAGGTTTCGCCCGTCAGCGCTGGCACTGGCCGTCCGAACAGGAGATCGCGCAGGCGCTGCCGGCTCCAGTCCGGTTCCGCCGCCAGACTGGTGAGCATCGGCCCGTGGATGCCACCTGCGAGCCCCGCCGCCTGGCGGGCCCAGAGCAGGGAGGTGACATCCGAGAAGCCCAGCAGCCAGCGAGCCGTGGCTGTGGGTGGCAACGCTCCGCTGCGGACGTCGCCGTGGTTGGCTTCCAGTAGCCGTGCTGAGCCCCAGCCGCCGCGGATACAGGCCAGCAGCGCTGCTGATCCCGCCTGGAGATCGGCCATGCGCTGGTGATCGTCGCCGGCCAGGTGGCCCCAGCGGCGTGATGGTGTGGGATGAGGCTCCACCGCCAGCCCCCAGCGCTCCAGTTCGGCGATGCCGGCCTCCAGCCGCTCCAGGGCTGAGGCATCGAGCGCTGAGCTGGCGGCCGCCAGCCGTACCCGGTCGCCCGGTCGCAGGGGTTGGGGCCAGACCGTGCAGTTCACGGCAGCAGGGGCGTGCGGCCAACCACCAGGGCCAGCAGCAGCAGAGCGCCCAGCTGCACCTGATGGCGGAAGTGGCGGCTGAAGGCGGAGCGGGGTAGATCCGGACGCAGCAGCAGCCGTGCTTCACGCAGCAGACCGGCTGCAGCCATGGCCCAGAGCGGCCAAAACAACGGTTGTGCCCCCTGAAGAGCAGCAGCCACTGCCAGCAGTATGGCCGTGGCGCCATAGCACAGGCCCACGGCCAGCGGAGCCCGATCTCCGAGGCTGAGGGCACTGCTGCGCACGCCGATCCTGGCGTCATCGGGGCGGTCGGCCATGGCGTAGACGGTGTCGAAGCCGAAGGTCCACAGCAGGGTGGCGAGCCAGACCGCCGCCAGCGGCCCGCCCCCGCTCAGGCTGCCGCTGGCGGCAGCCCAGGGAATCAGCACCGCGAAGCCCCAGCAGAGGGCCAGTACCGCCTGGGGGTAGGCGAACCAGCGCTTGGCGGAGGGGTAGAGCAGCACGGGTGGCAGGGTGGCGATGGCGAGGCCCAGGCAGAGGGGGCGGCTGCCCGGAGGCAGACCCCACAGCACCACTGCCAGGGCAGCCAGCAGACAGAGCGCCAGCAGCAGCACCGCTGCGGTGATACCGATGCGGCCGCTGGCCAGTGGCCGGCTGCGGGTGCGTTCCACCAGCGGGTCGATGCGTCGGTCCCAGAGGTCGTTGGCGATGCAGCCGGCGCCACTGACCGCCAGGCCGCCGAGCACGATCCAGCCCACCAGATCGGTGGCCGGTGGAGCGGTGGGCAGCAACCAGAGGCTCCAGCCGGCGGGAATCAGCAGGATCAGCCGGCCGCTGGGCTTATCCCAGCGCAGCAGTGCCAGCCAGGGCTGCAGTGCGGCAGTGGGGCCCGTGGGGGCAGCGGCCAAGGCAGGCGGATCAGGTAGGGCGACCCTAGGGCGGCCCATGAGCCGCAGCGATGCGAAAGTGTCAGCGCTCCGCCCGTGTGGCTGCGTGACCGACTCGACTCCCGGCTCGACCCCCGGCTCGAGTGCTCCCGATGTTCTGCCACGGCGTCAGACCGCCGACATGGCGACGATCCGCCCGGTGGCTGGCATCGACATCGGCACCAACTCGATCCATCTGCTGGTCGCGGCCGTCGATCCGGTCCTGCGCAGCTTCTCGGTGCTGCTCACCGAGAAATCCACCACGCGGCTGGGGGAGCGGGATCCGGAAACGGGCAACCTCAGCGCTGAGGCGATCGAACGCGCCTTCACCACGCTGCGCCATTGCCGTGATCTGGCCGCCAGCCATGGCGTTCAGCCCGGTGATGTCGTCACCGCCGCCACCAGCGCCGTGCGCGAAGCGCCCAATGGCCGCGAGTTTCTGCAGGCGATTCAGGAGCAGCTTGGGCTCGAGGTGGATCTGGTCAGCGGTCCCGAGGAGGCCCGCCTGATCTATCTGGGTGTGCTTTCGGGCATGGCCTTTGGCGATCAGCCCCATCTGATCCTGGATATCGGTGGCGGTTCCACGGAACTGGTGCTGGCGGATGGTCGCGATGCCCGCGCCTTGACCAGCACCCGGATCGGGGCCGTGAGGCTGCAGCGCGATTTCGTGCGAGAGGATCCGCTGCCGCCGCGGCGGGTGGAGTTTCTGCGTGCCTTCATTCAGGGGGCGCTGGAGCCGGCGGTGCTGAAGGTGCGCCAGCGCCTGGGCAGTGGTGAGCAGCCGGTGATGGTGGCCACCAGTGGCACCGCCATGGCGATTGCCGCGATGGCCGCGGCCGAGGATCCGCGACCGCCATTGCGGATGCAGGGCTATCGCGTCTCCAGGCAGCGGCTGGATCAGCTGCTGAACCGCTTGCTGACGCTGACGCCGGAGCAACGCCGCGCCATTCCAGGCCTGAATGAACGGAGGGCCGAAATCATCGTGCCCGGCGCTCTGATCCTGCAGACGGCGATGGCGATGCTGGGGGCCCGCGAGCTGGTGATCAGTGAGCGTGCTCTGCGGGAGGGGCTGATTGTCGACTGGATGCTGCGCAACGATCTGATCGTTGATCGCTTCGCTTTCCAGAGCAGCATTCGTCAGCGCACAGTGCTGCATCAGGTGCAGCGCTATGGGGTGGATCAGGGGCGCGCCGAGCGGGTGGCGGGCTACGCCCTCAGCCTCTACGGTCAGACCCGCGGCCTGCTCCACAACGATGACGGCAGCGGCCGTCAGCTGTTGTGGGCGGCGGCGATGCTGCATAGCTGCGGGCAGCACATCAACAGCGGCGCTTATCACAAGCACAGTTGGTATCTGATCCGCCACGGTGATCTGCTCGGCTATTCCGACAGCGAGCATCTGATGGTGGCGGCCATCGCCCGCTATCACCGCCGCTCGCTTCCCAAGAAGCGCCATGAAGCCTGGCAGTTGATTGAGGGGCGTGAGCAGCGCCGCACGGTGGCTTCGATGGCGTTGTTGCTGCGTCTGGCTACGGCCCTCGACCGCCGGCCGCAGCCCACGGTGGCGGGTATCCAGGTGCGGCCGGAGCCCTCAAATACCTGCGCGATCCGTTTGGAGCCGATGACGACCGAACTGGATCTGAGCCTGGAGCGCTGGAGCTTGCAGGCCTGTGGGCCGGCAGTGGAGGAGGCTGTGGGCGTGCGGCTCAGGGTGATGGAGCCTCCCCTGGCGGCCGTCACGGCCTGATGGTCGCTGATGTTGGGTGTCGTCCGGCGCTGCCGCCTGCGGGTGGTTGGAGCGTCACCCAGCGGATCTCTTCGATGCGCCCGAGCGGCCGTGGTGCGGCGCCAGCAATGCTGACGCTGACCAGATCGGGGCGGCCGGCCAGCACCCGCAGTGGCTGGCTGATCCCGAAGCGTCGTTCCCCCTGGAAGCTGCCGCGGAACAGCACCTGTCCGGCCGGCAGGCGCACCTCCAGCCAGCTGGGCTCGGTACTGCGTAGCAGCAGGCCAGCGGTGGTCGCCGCTGATTTGTTGATCGGTCCTGGCGTGGCGGCGGCTTGACTGGCCGGAGCGGTGCCCGGACCCCGTTGTTGCAACCGTGCCCAGGCCCAGCAACCTGCAGCCGTGACCAGTGCGGCGGCCAGCAGCATCGCGGCCCGCCGCCGCGCCTGTGACCGATCCGCGTCGTTGGTGCCGATGGGTGCCCGAAGTGATCCACGCGGCCTGGCCCCGTTCTTGCGGCCCTTGCCAGCGGCGCTGGCAAGGGCCGCTTCGGTCTGCTTGAGGGCTGTCACCTGTGCTGTGATGTCCACCCCGAGCTGGTCTGCCACCCGGCGGGCCTGGGCGATCACGAACACGGATTCAGGCAGACGGTCGCGGTCGGCTGTTTCGAGGGCGTGCAGTTGCTCCTCGCCCATGTGCAGTTGGGCGGCGAGCGTCGATCGGTCCAAACCGCGTTCAAGGCGCGCTGTCAGCAGGACGTGGCCGAGGCGCTCCAGCACGGAAATCTCGCCTGCACGATCATCGGTGCGTGGTGGCGCGTCGTCGGCAGGTGTGGTGCCGGCGCTGGCGTGCGATCGCTGGATGCCGTCCACCCGATGCCGAGCTTGGTT
>Ga0129333_10001605_pt1 | contig 20614 bp, 18 predicted proteins | sample CPB6_08_DNA_FD_94474 | JGI IMG/M metagenome (GOLD analysis project Ga0129333, IMG submission 94474) | Freshwater to marine salinity gradient microbial communities from Chesapeake Bay, USA - CPBay_Sum_0.6_0.8_DNA | ecosystem: Environmental > Aquatic > Marine > Coastal | place: USA: Chesapeake... | reverse complement strand
GGGCAACTGGATTAACAGGGGCAACTGGATTAACAGGGGCAACTGGATTAACAGGGGCAACTGGATTAACAGGGGCAACTGGATTAACAGGGGCAACTGGATTTAACGGAAGCACTGGCGCAACTGGACCTAGCACAGCATTAAATGCAACTGCGGTTACATCAGGAACATTTTATCCTGTGTTTATTGGGGCGGCTGGATCCAATCAAACTCCCAATGTAAGAACAGCTTCTACTGCATTTACTTTTGATGCTACAAATAATTTGCTCGGTGTTAGCTCGTTAGTTGGACCAAATGTAAATGTTAATATTTTAGCAGGATCATTTACAACAACCATAGATAATACTGGTAATATTGTGTTACCAGGTAATATTGCTAAAACTACAAGTAATAATGTAAGCACTATTGGAACAAGCGGCAATTGGTGGAATACTGTATTTGCAACAACTATGTTAACTGGTAATTTAAGCACAGGTGCTTCAGGCACAATTGGCAAAATTACAGGCAATTGGCAACTTAATTCTGGTTCAGTATTACAAGCTACTTATGCTGACCTCGCAGAAAAATATTCAGCAGATGCTTATTACGAACCAGGCACAGTTTTGGTGTTCGGAGGCAATCAAGAAGTAACTATTTCTAATAATGATATGAGCTATCAAGTAGCAGGTGTTGTTAGTACTAATCCAGCGTTCGTTCTAAATTCCAATATTTTTACAACTTACATAGTTGATCTAGCACTAATTGGCAGAGTTCCCACTAAAGTATTGGGTCCAGTAAAGAAAGGTGACTTAATGGTTTCTACTTATAATGGATTAGCAAGGTCTGAAAATAATCCAGCAGTGGGAACAGTTATAGGTAAATCTTTAGAAGATTTTAATAGTAATACTATAGGAACAATTCAGCTGGTAGTAGGTAAAAATTAATGAATATACGAGGCTGTAATCTTAAAGGATGTGATGCATTAAGTGCATTTGGCAAAGTTGCAGGATCAGTAGCCCCAAGTCTAGGAGCTAGTGCATATGCAGGAAGTTGGCCCCCAACCGGTTGGACAAGTTTACAAAATGCTAGCGCAGACGATGCCTATCAAACAATAAATTTTTTAGATTTTTCAGATTGGAGACTTAATAGTTCAAATTATGCTACTTTTTATTTAGTCTCAAATAGTTATATTACTTTTGGTACTCCTTCTACTGCATTTAGTGGGTTAAGTGCTTCTAACCCTCCTTATAATAAAATTATGATAGGGCCTTCTGATTGGTCATATCAAAGAGTTGCATATAAAAATTTTAATAGTGCAATATTGGTTAGATTTGAGGGATATAATAGTGCAGGTGGTATTACTCCAGGCTCATCTAATATATTGTACGAATTTATGTTTATAAGACCCTTTAGATATTCAACTAGAAGATCAGCATTTGCATTATGGATGGGAAATGCTGCGAATACAGGCAGTACTTTATTTGGAATTTACAATACTACTACAGCATATGCTACAACTACTTTAACTCAAAATACTAGTTATGTGTTTGAAGCAGATAATGATGCTGGTACTACTTGGACAATTTATTCAGATTACAATATTGCAATATAATTAATAAAATGATAACTTACACATACGAAAAACCTATTGAAGATATAACTGATACAGATTTGGATTTTTCATTAATATTTACAGATGGTGAAAAAATACATTTGGACAGTGTGCCTGTTCCAAGACTTGAAGACAGCTCTGTTAATGTGCCAGAACTAGAACTAAGAATTACTAATTTAAACGAATATGTTCTAAATAAATTTGGTGATCATTTTTAAAATCTTAGCCTATTAATAGTTTATAAATATAAAAATATATTCTATTGAACATGACATACAAGATTTGTCAAACTATATTTTCAACTAATCGCATCCCATACTTACAAAAAACCTTAGAAAGTCAAAAATTAATTGATACTACAGGATGTGAGATCACTAAGATTTTTTTTGATGACTATCCTAAAGATAGAAATGATAGATATTTAGAAATAGTAGTCAAAACACATGGTTACAATAATATGGTTTTACATACAGAAAATCAAGGTATATCCAAAACTTGGCAAGAACTTTTTAACTATATTAAAACACAAGATTACGATTATATTTGGCACCAAGAAGATGATGCTGAAATTTTACATCCTTTTCGTTTAGTTGATTTTGTTCATATATTGGAAAATAATAAACAATTTAGCCAAATACAATTGAAACGAAATAATTGGTACGACTTAGAAACAGAACCTATTGGACCTAAAGATAATGATATTATTTTCAACAACTATAGAATAGAACATGGAAATCCATATTTTTGGATGATGTCATCATTGTATCCAGCATGGATCGCTAAAGAGTTTGACCACACGATACATAATGGCTATCCTAGTGAAGCTAGTATTGCTAATTTTTTATTACAAAAAAATGGCTCGTCAGTGGCATTGGTTAAAACTATGAGTGGTGAACATATGGTAAATCATTTTGGGGAATATACACGGGGCACAAGACTTGCAAAAGGTGATTTAGGCTGGGAAGCATTTGTAAATTACGACCCGAATCTAAACTATGATTCTAAATCAGGACAACTATATACTGAAAAATGATTGTAAATTTAATTATTACAGACGATTTTTACTCTAATGCAGATAATGTAAGGACTTTTGCATTAGAACAAGAGTTTAATATATCAGGCAACTGGCCTGGACAAAGAACTAAAAGTCATTTAACGACTGATACAAAACAAGCTATACAAACATTGTTATACCCACATGCAGGTAAAATTACAGACTGGCATGATCAAGATGGATTAACTGGTAGTTTTCAACTTACATATGCGTCTGACAGAAGTTGGATACATACTGATAATTTTAATACTTGGGCTGGTGTTCTTTATCTTACTCCTAATGCACCTGTTTCAGGAGGCACTGGTATATATAGATTTAAAGAAAATTTAGCATGTACTAGTTTAGAAATGCCAGATAATTATTATGGCCAAGATATGACAAAATGGGAATTAGTGGACAAAGTGGGCAATAAGTTCAATAGATTAGTCTTATACCGCAGTAATTTATATCATATGAGTATGGATTATTTTGGACATTCTAAAGAAACTGGTAGATTGTTTCAACTTTTCTTTTTAGACACAGAAAATTAATCTTTTACAGTTTGTAAGATTTTTAAATTTTGTAATTTTAATTTACTATTAATGGTCATTGCCAAGCCAGGATGAATTGGTTTAGGCAAATCTTGTAATTTAACCCAACAGTATCCTTTATGCTCTCTGTTAAGTTCAGGAACAAATTCTTGTTCTACTTTCACCAGGAATGTATAGTATGCAAAGTCTTTATTTTTACTTTCGTATTTGTCAACATTAATATATTTTGCGCCTTGTATTTCGCCGCCTAATTCTTCTTGTATTTCTCGTATTAAAGCTTGTTTAATGTTTTCTTGAAAATCAACTTTTCCACCAACAATGCCCCAAGTATTAGTATACTTACCCATACTACGCAAAAGAAACAAATATCTATCTGTAGATATACAATAGATTAGGGCACCACAACTTATAACACTAGCTGCCATTTCCCTGCCTCATAATACCCTTGGTAACTTTTTTGCCATTGAATGCCGTCCCATTCATATTGAATTCCAGTTGTGATATTAGTCATATATTGCCTTGCTGTTACTATACCGCTATTAAAAGCTACAAACCAGTGATTCCCGTTATACTGAATAATATCATGTTTCTTTGCTACTAAAGGTGTACTATCTGCCCCGAACCAATTATAAGTTGGCTGTACTTCTGGTGTAGAATAATCATTTACTAACAAATACCTTGTGCCATTGGCCAATGGTTGCAAATCTCTATTAGGTCTTTCCACAGTGGGATCAATAATTGCATTTACAGGAGGCAAAGTATTAGCAGGAACAGTATCTACATCTATATTATATATCAATGCTGCGTCATCAGTAGGATTATATGCCACAGTGCCTACTATTTCACCACCTGTTTTAGTTTCTAATTTAATTTGGCTAATGCCATCTTGTAATGAGCCATATACATTAATTAAATTACGCCACTGTTGGCGCTCACCATTAGCTTCTTCTGTAATAGAATTGAACGATATAATATCTCCTGCTGTGGCAGTAATATTTTTGTTTACTGTCACTACTTGACCATTTACAGCAAGTACAGTTACATTGACTTGGCCTATAGATTCTGTAAAATTGTAGAAATTACTTGTTACATTTACATTAGCATTCGCAGTTAATGTTAAACTTGTGTTACTGGTTATAGATGCTACATTTCCTATAAAAATTCCATTGGCGTTAAAAACACTAGTTGCTACACTTAGGCCTTGTAAAAAGCTTGTGTTTACTCCATTTATTACCGGACTTGTATTAACACAAGTTATTGAGCCTGGGCCTCTTATACGCACCCCATATACTTTCTGTCCTTCTTCTATGCCAATGGTGTCAGTTAAGTGTAACAAAGTATTAGCAGAAACATTACTTGCAAATTTTTTAATTATATTTTGACCAAATTTAGACACCACATGTTCATTATACTTCACTAAAGTAAGTTGATTGTCTAAAAGTATTACACCATATTGTAACGGTGTGAAGTATTGAGTGCTTAATAAATTAGAATTATCATAAATTGAATCATCTAAATTACCTGCGGAATCAAAAATATTTGCAATAATTTTTTGTATAATACCATATTTTTTAATTAGTGCTGGGCTATTAATAAAAATTGGAATTTCAAAAGTTAATGATGCAATGTCAATAGGAATATCTGTGCCTATTGGTATAGCCCTATTGCTAAATTGTACATCTGTTAATAGTACATATGTTATACTACTCCAATCAATATAATTGTCTGTATTTTGTATTTCAAGTGCAGGGTTAAACAATGTGCATAGTTGTTCTAGCAATTGTAATTTTTGTTCTGTATTGCTGGTCCAAATATCTACTTTTAGGGTTAATTTATAAGGTACAGGCATTAAGCGTTCTACATTAAAAATATCACCTTGTTGAGTATTATAAGTGCCTGTACTAGTATTATATTCTCTTTCTCTCAGTACCATTTTATTAACATAAGTGGGGTTTTGCACTCTGCCTCTATCATAAGTAAAACCAGAAACATATACGGCCATTGCTGGTACTGAGTTTAAGTAATTTTCACTATTTTCTTTCAGGATATTGGCAACTTGTCTACTACTATCAGCATAAATTACTGGTACTCTTTGTAGTGTTGTAATATTTTCTCGATCTTTTCCAAATTGTACTTGAAAATTGCTAATCATTCTTATAAATTGAATAATATATCTTCTTATCTGTTGATCGTAGAAAAAACTTTGTAAAGCCATAATAAATCCTTTAATTATCAGCCTTAGGCGTCAATGCCTTGCTAAGACTTTGTCGTGTTGGCATTGTTTGTCCGTCTGATGTAGTGAAAGTAGTATTGTTATTAACAAATATACTTCTTTGTGTTTGATTGTTTGGTCCTGGTGTAAGTTCAGTTCTAACTTTATCTTCAATCTTAACCCAGCGTTTGCCATCAAATCTAAATAAACGATTAGGAACAAAATCTGTCCGTAATACATATGCTCCAATTTCAACTGTATCTGGAAATGATGTGCCAGCTGTAACAGGCCAACCGTTTGGTGCAGTGCCATCTCCCGACAAATATGCAGGAACATTTGTGTCTGGAGTAGTTGGGTTTACATTACTATAAGCATTGATGCTATCAGCAGTAATTTGGGTATAGTCTACTGTTCTGCCTAAAGGGTCGCCGGGAGCACCATCCGGGTCTATGGGTTCAATATATAAACTATCTACATTGGTACCACTCTTAGGTACATCTATTTCAGCTTGTCTAATAATTGCATCGTTTATTTCTATTAGTTTATTAAAGTTGCTCATTATATCAACAATTGGAGTATCAACATTTTCACTTGCTGCAATATTATTCAATATATCTTTATATTCTTGACTATTTACTAATGGTGTTAACTTCACTCGCCAAATATGTGGCCACCAAGTTGGGCTAAACCCCTCTGCTGCAAATTGTGCATCTTGTACTACATAAAATCGTTTCAATGCAGCAGGCAAATCGTCATTTAAGGGAAAATAATCTTTTCTATGAGGTAATTCTAACACATCACCTGATAATATTTTTCTACCTAAAGTCTGTACCATGTCATTTAAATGAAAATTCATAAACACAGTGTCTGGGCTTAAAAATATACCAAATTGTTTTAAGTCAAAGTCATTATCGCTTACAGTATAGATACCTCTCATTGAGTAAATACTTGTATCGTATTTTCTATCTCTATTTTCTAGGAATAATAGGTCTTGTATATTTGTAATTTTCTCGTTAACATAGACTGGTTGTGTGCCATCGCGCCAACTTACATTTATACTAGACCCTGTAACAATATTTGATGTTATATTACTGCTTATTGTAATAGTATTTGCAGTAAGATTGCTTAAAGTAATCACTGTATTTGCAGCAATTCCAACTCCAGTTACTGCCTGTCCAACTTCCATAGTTGCCACATTACTAAAACTTAGAACTCTAGTATTAGCATTTGCGGTTGTGGTAGTGAAATAGTAAGTGCCTTGTGGGTTTGGTCCTATATATTTGTGGAGATTTACTCCAGTTCCGCCCATGGTAAAAGTTTCGCTAATTCGGCTATCCAAATATTTGTAGTCATTGGTATGTCGATCACGCCATAAACTGATTCTAGGAATTTTAGTTCTCCAACTATAATAATATATATTTATAGAAAATTAGGTTGTATTTAAATGATAACTATAGTATAATTGTACTCAATATTGAGTGGAGATAATGTTTTGGCTAAAATTAAAATTGACGGCAAATCAGTAAAACCCCGTAAACCTACGGTAAGAAGCCAATATGCTGCAGATGAAAAGTATACAGGGACTGAACCAGTTTGGGATACCGAACGAGCATCCGCTATGTCCGATGCTGATTTTGATCATCATTTGCGTAAAAGTTTTAATTATTACAATTACCATTTTAACCAGCGTGAACTTAAGAAACATGTGGTAGAATGGATGTTAACCGAATCTACCTTTAATAAAGATGATGTTAAAGTTTTCGAAAAAGTGCCAGATGCACAAATTCCCATGGTATTATGTAGTATTATTATGGCATATAAAGCAGGTATGCCGTTAAAAGAAAAGTTATCCAAATATGTAATCGAAACCATTGCGGGATTAATCACCAAAACAGACTTTAGCAGTCAGACTGGTACTCCACAAAAAAGTAAAAAACCTGTAGTTACAGCTAAACCTATCACCATTCAGGATAGGATTGCTGAAAAGACCAGTGAGCAGCTTGGTGATTTTGAGGGTGCATATGATGAGATTATTAAGAAAATGCCCGGTAATTTTAAAGCATACGAGTATTTTGTAAAAAACAATGTGCCACAAAGTCAATTAGGCAAATTTGAAGAACTTATTTTATACCGCCAGCGAGAAATTCAAGCTGCGCAACAAGGCACAGATCCACAACTAGTTGAAGCATATAAACATTATAAAGCAGCCACCTATAAAGCACATCTAGCATTCTTTAAACAGTGTTTGGATGATATTGTCCAATACCGGTCTGTAAAACAAGCAACTAAAAAAGCAAGGGTAAAGAAGCCTACAAGTAAAGACAAGGTTGTAAGTAAAGTTCAATACCTAAAAGAAGATAAAATTCTTAAGATGGTTAGTATTAATCCTGTTGATATTATTGGTGCAAAAGTATTATGGGTATATAATGTAAAAACACGCAAGTTGGGTAAATATCAAGCTGATGATATGGCAGAACTTGGGATTAAAGGCACCAGCATCATCAACTTTAATGTAATGACTAGTGTTGGTAAAATTATTAGGAAACCAACTGAGAAACTAAAAGAATTTATGCGAGCTAATAAAACTCAATTAAAGAAGTTTCTAAATGATATTAAAGCAACTGAAACTAAACTGGCTGGAAGAATTAACTCTGATACAATCTTATTGAAAGTAGAAACATAATAAATATGGTATATTGGGCCAATATTTATGACTAATGTTGTTATACAACCGAATCTACAAAATGATCTAAGCATCAGAACACAAAACTTGGGCGGGCCTGGTCCCATTAGCATAGAAAGTGCTATTGAAGCCAATTCGCAAATTCAAACATTAAATCAATTAAGAAACGATCTTACTGATTATATTCGTCTTAGATTAGGCGATCAGATGGTTGATGTGGAGTTAGACAAAGAGCATTATGATTTAGCTATTAAACAAGCATTAATTAAATATAGGCAACGGGCACAAAATAGCACAGAAGAAAGTTATGCTTTTTTAGATCTTTTGCCCGAAGTGCAGGAATACATTTTACCCAGTTATGTGCAAGAAGTTAGAGCTGTATATAGAAGGGGTATAGGTAGTGTAAGTGGAACTACCGCCAGTCAATTTGAGCCGTTTGCTTCAGGGTATTTAAACACTTATATGCTGGTAGCAGGACGAGTTGGCGGGTTAACTAATTATGAGTTTTTCGTAAGCTATCAAAAACTTGCTATGCGTATGTTTGGCGGTTTTATGAACTATACTTGGAATAGGGTTACTAAAAAACTTACATTAATAAGAAAGATTCCAGATTATGGGCATACTTTTTTTAATTTACAAAGTTTAACTGCCGCTGCCACCACAGTAAATAGTGTAATTACAATTACTTTAGCACAACCAGTAACAATGGCGCCAGGTGATAGTGTTTACATACAAAATTGTCCTGTAGATGGATATAATGCACAATACATTTTACAAACAATAGATGGGTCTGGCACAGTTTTAACAGTATTAGCAAATCAAAGTCTAGCAGCAACCAGTGTGACAGGAATTCAAATATCTGCCACACAAATATGGAGCCCAACAGTAGATGGGATAGGTAATACTGAAAGTGTTCTTTTACAAGTATATAATTACAAACCAGATAGTGTTATAATTAGTGATCCACAAGTTTATCCTTGGATTCAGGATTATGCATTAGCTATGTGTAAAGGTATGTTGGGCCAGGCAAGAAGTAAATTTGCTACTGTAGCAGGCCCACAGGGTGCGACACAATTAAATGGCACTGCATTAATACAGGAATCAGTTGCTGAGTTAGAAAAATTAGAAAATGACTTAAAGTTTTACACAGATGGTTCACAGCCTTTAAGTTTTGTTATAGGTTAATTCAATTAAGTAAGGATTTTCAATGATAGTTGGACTAGTTGGCCTAATAGGCAGTGGCAAAGACACCGCCGCAGATTTTTTAGTAGACAATTACAATTTCCAAAGAGAAAGTTTTGCTGGGCATTTAAAAGATATCGTTTCTATTGTATTTGGTTGGGAAAGGGATTTATTGGAAGGTAGAACAGCAGAAAGTCGTCATTGGCGTGAGCAAGTTGACCCATGGTGGTCTAATAGATTAAACATGAATGTTACTCCTAGATGGGTATTACAGTATTGGGGTACGGAAGTTTTACGCAAAAACTTTCACGATGACATATGGATTGCCAGTTTAGAAAAGAAAATTACAAATAAAGGTGGTAATATCATAATTACTGATTGCAGATTTCCCAACGAAATCGCAGTTTTTAAAAAATTGCAAGCTAAAATTTGTAGAGTTATTCGTGGGCCTGATCCTGAGTGGTTCAAATATGCCAAAATTTTTATGGCGGGGCCTTATCATCCTTTATACGAAATGTCTAAAGATTTCATAGAACAAGCAAAGATTCATGCAAGTGAATACAGTTGGGCCAATACAGATTTCGATATGATCATAGATAATAACAGAGATATAAGTAATTTATATAGACAATTAATGGAAATAGTAAAATAAAAAATAATTTGTTAAAACACTCCTATATGGGGTGTTTTTTTTGGGTTTTCCGATAAATATCTTTAAATGTAATAAAGGAAAACGATATGGCTGACCTTGTAAGTCCAGGCGTACAGGTAACTGTAATAGATGAAAGTAACTATGCACCAGCTGCAGTTGGGTCGGTAGCATATATACTTTTGGCTACTGCAGAGAACAAATACAATCCTAGTGGCACAGCATATGCTGCTGGTACACTAGCTAGTAATGCTACAAAAATCTATACTATCACTAGTCAAAGAGAATTAGTGCAAACTTTTGGTAACCCAATATTTAAAACAACTGCGTCAGGAGCACCAATTAATGGTGACGAGCAAAATGAATATGGTCTTCTAGCAGCCTATAGTTTGCTAGCAGTAAGTAATCAAGTTTATATCCAAAGAGCTAATGTTAATTTAGCTGATTTAGGTGGTACTACCACTCGTCCAACAGATCCCCCAACCAATGGAACATATTGGTTAGATACTGTTGATAGTACCTGGGGTGTATATGAATGGAATGCTACTACACAGTCATTTACAAACAAATCAGTGTTAGTTATTAATAGTAGTGACGACATTGTTGGTCTTGCTCCAAATGCCAATATTGGCAATATTGGTGCTTATGCAGTAACAACAGTTACAGCACCATACAGAATTTGGCAAAAGACTTGGGATAATAAATGGAACTTTATAGGTAGCAGCAATTGGGTTACCAATGTCCCAACTGTAATAAGCACCAAAACATCAACAATTGATCCAGGCGATAATCAAACCATTTATATAAATGGCACAGCAGTGGCCATTACTACATCAATGACTACTGCAACTGCTATTGCAAGTGCAATTAATACTGCTACCCCAACTAATATTAGAGCTAATGTGTTAAGCACTGGTAATTTTGCTCTATTTACTACTGGTGCTACAGATGCTACTAGATGGGCAAATGTTTGGGGTGCAACTGATGATGCTAATACTGTTATTCAGAATATTGGTCTAACTCCTGGAATTTTCAGAGGACCAACTGCAAATGTTGGACCATACACCAGCGTTCCAACATATGTTGGACAAACTAGTCTTACTGCAAATACAGGTAGACCAAGTGGTTCTATCTGGCATAAAACAAGTATTCAGGACAGTGGATTAACCACTGTTGTGAAGCGTTATAACAGCACAACAGAAGCTTGGGTAAGCCAAACTGTAAACGATTATGCAAATGTATTCACAGCTACATATGGTTTAGATCCTACCAATGGTGGACAAAACATCTCTACTGGCACAGTGTTTACTCAGTATGATACTTTTGCCAATACAACAACTGGTATGCAGTTATGGTATAGATCTGGTGTTAATTCTACAGTAGGTACAGGAACAAGTAGTCCTACATTTACCAATCAAACTGGTAATACTTTTGTAATTACAACAAGACCTGTACTAACTAGCGCAGCAACACAAAGTTATACAATAACTGTCAGTGCAAATACAGCATCAGGCATTATTAATCCTGTATTAGCAGCAGGTATACCTTATATAAATGCAGGACTTAATGCAAGTGGACAGTTGTTCTTTGAACACACTGCTGGCGGTGACATTGTAATTAGTAAAGGTTCTAATATTGCTAATGCTGGTATTTCAACATCTGGCACAAATATTCATGCAGATCCTACTGGTACAGCCAATGTGTTTGTAATTAGCAATTGGACCCCAATTGAAGATACAGATTATTATGTTGATAGTGCAGCACCAACTGTAAGTCCAGAAAACGGAACTCGTTGGTATTACAACACTCCAAGCAGAGTTGATGTATTAATTAATAACGGCAGTGCTTGGGTAGGGTATAAAACACTAACTAATGATGTCCGTGGTTATGATTTAAGTTTAACAGATCCCAACGGTGTAATTATTAGCAGTGTTGAACCAACTGAGCAATCAGATGGTACTGTATTAGAGTATGGTGATTTATGGTTAGACACCAGTGATCTAGAAAATTATCCAAAAATGTATCGTTATCAAAGTGTAAACGCCACAGACACTTGGATACAGATTAATAATACAGACAATACAAGTATAAATGGCATTTTATTTGCTGATGCTCGTTGGGCTACTGACGGTGATACCGATCCTATAACAGATGATATTCCTACAATTGTATCATTGTTAGAAAGTGATTATGTAGATTTAGATGCACCAGATCCCGACTTATATCCAAGAGGTATGTTGTTGTTTAATACCAGAGCAAGTGGATATAATGTAAAGGAATATAGATCTAATTACTTCACAACAGCAGCTTATCCTGGGGAATCATTACCAACCGTTGTATCAAGTTGGGTAAGTGTAAGCGGATATGAAGCTAGTGGTGTTGTTCCTAATTTCGGTAGAAAAGCACCAAGAGGAGTGGTAGTTGCAGCCTTAAAGAGTGCAATAGATAGCAGTGAAGCAATTAGAGAAGATAACAACTTCTTTAATATTATTGCTTGCCCTGGATACCCAGAAGTAATGCCAAACATGGTTGCACTAAATGAGGAAAAAGATAATACTGCATTTGTAGTGGGTGACACTCCATTTAGACTAGCTGCAACAGGTACAGATATTCAGGCTTGGGCAACAAATTCTAATGGTGCCACTGCAACTGGAGAGCAAGGTCTAAATACCACAAGTCCATATGTTGGGGTGTATTATCCTAGTGGCCAGACTACTGATCCATTTACTGGAGTACCAGTAGTTGTTCCCCCAAGTCATGCAGTGTTAAGAGCATTAATTAAGAATGACACAGTTGGTTATCCCTGGTTAGCGCCTGCTGGTACTCGCAGAGGATTAATAGACAATGTGAGTGCAATAGGTTATATTGATGGTCAAAGTGGTAGATTTATTAGTGTTGGTATAAATCAAGGCTTACGAGACATCATGTATGAAAACAAAATTAACCCATTAACAGTATTGCCAGGAACTGGCTTATTAATTTATGGTCAAAAGACATTATCTGCTACACCAAGTGCATTGGATAGAATTAATGTTGCAAGACTAACAAATTATTTAAGAACACAACTTAATATTGCAGTTAGACCGTTCTTATTTGAACCAAATGATCCTATTACTAGAAATGCTGTAATTGCTATTGTTTCTAGTATATTAAATGATCTAATTGCTAAACGAGGTATTACTGATTATCTAGTAGTGTGCGATACAACAAATAATACACCAACTCGTATAGCACAGAATCAGTTATGGGTAGATGTAGCAATTCAGCCAACTAAGGATGTTGAGTTTATATATATTCCAATTAGGCTCAAGAATCCTGGCGAGATCCAAAGTGGTAATTTAGCATCGGCGGCGGCCGTTGGAACAGGAGCATAATAATATGGCACAATCTTCATTAAAAAACTTTACAGTATACTTAGGTGGTAACCAAAGTGCCAGCACTGAAGGTATACTTATGCCAAAACTCAAGTTTAGATATAGGGGAACCTTTCTAAACTTTGGAGTAACTAATCCTAAAACAGAACTTACAAAACAATTAGTTACTTTTGCTAGACCAAATGTTAATATGAACCCTGTTACTATACCTGTGTATAATAGTATGATTTACCTAGCAGGTAGGCCAACTTGGGAACCAATACAAATTGTCTTAAGAGACGATGCTGGTGGTAATGTAAGCAGACTAGTTGGTGAACAATTACAAAAACAATTCGATTTCTTAGAACAAGCTAGCGCAAGTTCAGGTATTGATTACAAGTTTGTAAGCAAACTAGAAATGTTAGATGGCGGAAACGGCACAGTTGAACCAGTAGTTTTAGAAACTTGGGAATTATATGGTTGCTTCTTGGCCACAGTGAACTATGGTGATGCTGATTATGGCAGTAATGATCCAATGACTATCACTTGTCAAATTAGGTTTGACAATGCATTACAAACTTCTAACCCAGGTGGTGTAGGTACTCCTGTACCAAGAGAAAGAGGTAGAACAATTACTGGCTAAAGTAATAAGAAAAACCTTAAAAGCTCGCTCAGCGAGCTTTTTTTATGACTAAATAAATTTATGGCCTCACTATATAATGCAGATTTAAAACCAATTGGTTCAAATGTAAAAACACAACCATATCAACATGCTACTAAACTTTTTGTGGCAGACAATTTACGCCTTGCTCCTAAACAAAGCTTTTTATATTATGTTGTACTGAATATAAACCAAAGTGTAACAGCAGGGTTAACAAGTATGATAGGTGCTAGTACTAATGCAATTAGCAGCCAAAGTATATTTGAACAATATGAAGCTGGGCTAATGATAAAAAGAATAGATCTCCCTAAATTTTCTATTAGTAATAAAACTTATAATGCTTATAATAGGAAAAATATTGTTACAAATGCTATTAGTTATGATCCAATTAGTGTATCGTTTCATGATGATGCAGCAGATGTAGTGAATAAATTTTGGAATGATTATTATACCTATTACTATAGAGACAGTGACTATAATTCAGAATTATATGGTGTACCACATAAGTATGATTCAAGACTAAGATCTAAGTGGGGTTTTACCCCAATTAATAGACAATTAATACCGTTTCTTAGAGATATTCAGATTTTTAGTTTACATAATAAACGATTTACTGAATATAAACTAATTAATCCTATTATAACTGCATGGCGTCATGGCACACATGACTCTGCATCTAATAATGAAACAATGACAAATTCCATGACCATTGCTTATGAAACAGTAAAATACAGAGTAGGTACTGTAAATCCTGTTGATGTAAATGGGTTCAGTATATTACATTATGATACTACTCCTAGTCCAATTAGTACTAGCACAACTAACATCTATAGTGGAGCAGGACTAATTGGTGCAATAGGCACAGCAGGTAGTCAAGATTTAGCAAGGCCAGACGGGCAAGGAAGTGGCAGAGGGCTATTTAGTGATATACTTGGTGCATATAATTTATACAAAAATATTAAAAATATAGATTTTAGATCAGCAGCACAATTAACAATTGGACAATTTGGTGCTAGTGCTATAAATGGTGCATTAAATGGCAGTTTGACTGGACAAATTTTTCCAACTGCAGGTGGCACTCCTGGTTTCGGAGTCGGTGGGTCAAGTGTAGTAGGAACAAATCCAAGCATTGGTAATAGTCCTTATCCTAACTCAGTACAAACAACAGTGGGAGGAGCAACTACTACTTTAGCAACTGGGGCAGCGATTAGTGTTGGTGGAGCAGCTATATCACAAGCACAAGCTGGCGTAGAACGGGGATTACAAACAGATACAGTGCAAAATTCACCTTTTGGTCCTACAGTTGGACAATTGGGTGCAGGTATATTTGGAATACCATTTAATGCACAGACTGGACAGCCCAATGTTGGGTCCAACCAAGTTTTAACTTTACAAAATGGTACTTTTGTTCCTAGTACATTTAGTTTAACATCTAATGGTTTTAATCCAGGCAATGTGAATCAGAATTTAGCAAAACCCCCAGAAATTTTTAATGGACAGTCTGGCTATCCGGTTACTTTAAGAAGTTATGCAGATGGAAGTAGTGTAGCTTTTGATAACAACAATAATGTTCTATACACAATTCCTGCAGGATCACAAGCTTATACTCCACAACAATTAGATCAAATAAATGCAAATGCTATGAGATCATTAAATGTCAATGTTGAAACTGGGACTAGATTTATTACTAATCCAAATACAGGCGTAGTTACAGCAGTAGGTGGAACAACTGCAGTAATAAGTAATGGTATTTCCCAGACATTGGGTGCAGTTGGTGGTGTTCTAGCTGGACAGAAAGTATATGAGACTTTAGCTAAAACAGGATTAGGTAAATCATTCTTGGGGCAAATAGTGGCTGGAGGAATAAGTGCAGGAGCAACCGCCGGTATTTATAGAGCTACAAATAATTTATTACAGCCTATTGTAAACACTGGAGTTGGCGCGATAGGTCAGGTATTTGATTCAGCAACACAAAGTATAAGAAATTTAACCAGCACTTGGAGTGGAACAGGCGGATACGATCCCAAAAATCCTACTGTAAATTTAACATCCAAAGTAGAAAGTCCAGATCGTTTATCAACAACCTACAATTATGTAGATGGTACGCAGCGTACAGTTGACATAGAAGGTAATGAAACAATAACTAAATCAGGCAATAATGCAGGACCTGGTGGATTTTGGGGCGATGAAGAATCTTATGTTGCAACAAGTCCTGCAGGAGCTCCAATTATTGACAGGAGTTTTAATAGCGTGGAAAGTGATGTATCACTCGCTTACCAAAATTTAAATACACCAGATGCTAATTCAGAGGATTTTTCAGGCTTAATATGACACAACTTACAACATCAATCGCAGACACAAATCCTACAACAAGATTTTTCAACAACATATATAATCCTGTAGTAGGGGTAAGTCAAAACATAAATGATGCAATATATAGTTATTTTGAGCAATATACGCAAAATAAGGATAGTGCAAAAATACTCACACAAGTAGTAATTAGCACAGCACAAGAACAAAATTTAGACCCATTAGTTGTTTTAACAGACTTCCAAAAATTGGATAATAATGAATTAAATGCATATCTAGCTTTATTTTTAAATTTAAGTAGAGTACCTACAAGTTTATTGGGGGTTAAAGTTCCGCCAGTAACAAATCCATATATCTCAAGATCTATATTATTTTAAATGTTAAAATTTGCTCAGGGAAAATACAAAATTAAAAACCCAGACAAATATGTGGGTAAAGGTCAGCCTACTTATAGAAGCAGTTGGGAAGAAAGATTTATGACCTTTTGTGATACTAATCCTGCAATTTTAAAATGGGCTAGCGAAGCAATACAAATCCCATATAGAAATCCATTTACAAACAAAAACACAGTATATGTGCCTGATTTTTTTATTTTATATGAAGATAAAGATAAAGTTAAACATGCTGAAATAATAGAAATAAAGCCTAAAAATCAAACGCTTATTGAATCTGCAAAATCAAATAAAGACAAAGCTGCAGTAATATTGAATTTACACAAATGGCAAGCAGCAAAGGCTTATTGTGCTGCAAATGGTTTAGTGTTTCGTGTTATCAATGAGAATCATATATTTCAAGGTACAAAATAATGACAAAAAAATTAGAAGACCTGTTCAATTTGCCTAATCAATCAGACTCAACTGAAGATATAGCAACTACAGAAAATTTTATTAAAGAACAGCAGCAAACTTTGGTAGATGTAAACCTCGCTATAGACAAAATAGATGTAGCTTTGCCTAGTGTTAGGGATCTTGAAGCCAGTGATCACGAATTAGATGAGCTTGCAACTTTAGCCAAGGACAAATTCAATGACTTAATGGATTTAGGTATGAGTGTTGAGTCAAGATTTAGTGGTCCAATTTTTCAAACTGCAGGAGTTTTATTGGGTCATGCAATTACTGCAAAACAAGCTAAATTAGATAAAAAATTGCGCATGGTTGACTTACAAATTAAAAAATTAAGATTAGATCAAACCGCTAAAAACAACGAGCAAGACGCCCCAATAGAGGGGGAAGCAGTGTTATTGGATCGTAATAGTCTTTTAAATAAGATCCTAAATAAACCACAATAATTTAATTTTCCGATAAATAGATAATAATAGGATCGTTTATGAAAAGTTTTAAAACATATTTGACTGAAAGTCATAGAACATATGATTTTAGGATCAGACTAGCAGGCGAATTGCCTAAAAATTTTAATAATAGACTTAAGACTGTATTAGAGGCATATAATCTTATCAGTACAGAAAATGTAAAAAGATTGCCTATACAGGAAAGTCCATTGTTTCCAAATGCTGGGCCTGTTGAAGTGAATGTAGTTGATATTAAGCTTCAATACCCATGTACAGATGATCAGTTAATAGGATTAATAGCAGAACAACTTAATATTCATCAAAGTTGTTTACGAATTACTCCTGTAAATAGTCCTTTCGAGCTATCATTAGAAGGCAAAGAAAAAAGCAATTTATCTGACTATATAGTTTTATCCAATGAGGAAATGGTAGCAGAAAAACCCGACAAAGATTTAGTTGGTGATGCTCGTATTCCTTCACTAATTAAGGAATTAGAAGAAACAAGAAAATACGAATATAGTATTCCTGCAGGCGGCAAAAGCCCAGAAGGCAAAACCACTAATAGTGTACCTTTAGGAAACATAAGTCCAATTGGTAGTCGTCAGAACAAAATCCCTAGCCCAGTTAAAGGAAATTAAGATGAACGCAGATTTTTACAAATTAGTAAGGACTTTGGATGGTTTAAAAGAAGATCCTACAGGCACTAAACAATTAGAAAATGGTAAAACTTTATTAAAAGAAAGTGAACAGCTTTTAAAAGAAAAAGCAGTAAGCCAAGCTCAACAGAAATTTATGGGTATGGTTCATGCTGCACAGAAAGGCAAAAAACCTGCAAGTCCTGAAGTAGCTAAAGTTGCTAAAGGTATGAGTCATAAAGCTGCTAAAGATTATGCAAGCACAAAACATAAAGGATTACCTAAGAAAGTTAAAGAAGGTGAAGTATGGCGTCCAGGTATGACCCCGCCCCCTAATCCAGATATGGGCAGTTCTTTAACTCCAGGGGAACAAAAAAGAGTTGTCACTCCTCAAGGACCAGAAGGGGTTCAACAGCCGTATTTGCCTAGTCAGCCCAAGAAACCTGCTCCGGCTGCTCCTTCTACATCGCCTAAAAAGACCAGTGAGTTAGATGTGGATACGCAAATTGCAGAAACTTCGTTAGAAGAATATGGGTATGGGTCAACATTTTTTGTTGTTGCAAAAGGCAATAGGCCTGAAATGTTTACAAGACAACAAGACGCAATACAACGACAAAAAGCATATACAAAACAGGGTAGAACAGCTACTATTCATTTAAATAGTCCAGAAGGCAAAATTATTGCTAGTCCTGATGATACAATGCGATCACGAGATATGGAACGAATAGCTGCGTATAGTGCAAATAGACAGTCAGCAATAGACAATGAGCTAGATGCATATTTGCAGTACAAGAGAGATCAATCTATTAGAAAAGGCCAGCAAGCAGCTTTAGATAGAGCTGACGCTGAGGTATATCAATTAGGCGCTGGTAGAAGGATTAACCCAACTGATCCTGAAGATAAATTAGGTAGGTCTGGAATTGTAAAGGATTTAGAAATAGGTCCAGCGCAAGACTTTAGTTTACCTTCTACCAAAGGGCCAATGGCAACAAGAAATAGAAGAAATAAACCTTGGGGTATGTGGGAATCAGTAGATAAATTAGGCGAACAACCTATGCCTGGTAGAGCAGCACTTCTAGAAAATATGGAAACAAGCCCTGAAAAACCCTATGAGGTTAAGCCGGGGGAGAACTTTAGTAAAGTTTTTGAGCCAGGTCGCAATAGCGGAGTTCATTTTCATTTAATGACAGGTAGGTTGAAAGATCCATTTTATTTTAGATTGAACAGTAAACTCTATTCAGTAAGCAGTAGAGGTGATGGTATACCTAGAGAAGTTGGTGTAGATGATAACGATCTAGGCAAAGATGTTCCAATGCCAAACTTAATTGATGCAGGTGGTTCGGACTTGGCAGCAGGTGATTTGGAACTTGCTAGAAAATATTTTGAATTAAGGTTCCCTGGAAAAAAAGTAGACCCTAGCGAATTAGAAGAACTAATCGGCGTAATGAAGGCTAATCCTAGTTTTAGAAAGATGGTAATGGATTATGTTAAGTCTCAAGCTAGTTCTAAACAAGCCCCGGGTCAAGCATATCGTCCTCCAACTTTTAAGCAAGGTGTGGCGGAAGGCTCAAGTCAAGCTGTGTCTGATATCACAGTCAAAAAAATTCGTGATGGAGGATATGATGGTCTAACACAATGGCATGTATTTCGTGGCGATGAAATGATAGGCTATGTAAACTTGAATCAAGAAGGGTTCGCCGACGGCTTGTATCTTGCTTATGGGCATGGCCCGGGCCGTGCTGAAAGAGAAGAATTCAATGGCTTGAAATCTGCTGTGAAGTTTATAGCAGGTCTTAAAAAAGGTGTGGCTGAAGCAAGTCCCAAACCTAAGCATAAGGATAGATTACCTATCTATCAGGAATCAACAAGATATAAAACTATTAATAATCTTATAAGAGAAGAATTCGATTTAGATGATTTAGATAAAAATGGATTAAGTTTGGAAGAGAAAGATATTAAAGCAGCATTAGGTGATCAGTTATTTAATGAACTGCAAGCTGTTAAAAATGGTGAAGCAGATATAAGTGAAAACTTGAAAGATGCTTTGTTTAATTACTACAAAAATTCTGGTGAATTGCCTCCAGAAATTAGGCAAGACGAGAATGATGTTAGTGAGTATATAGCAGATAAAATTAATTCAATGAAAACAAATGATTCATCTGACAGATTGTCTGTAAGTGAAGATAGAAAAGTATCTGGTACTAGATATGGCGGTGGCGCACAACAAGATGATGAAGAAGAAGGTGAAGGGACAGACAAGAAACCAGAACAGCCTGAAGTAAAAAGAGGCCGTGGTAGACCACCTAAAGCTGGAAGTCAAAGTACTAATCCAGAAGAAAAAAGAAAACAAAAAGATAGAGAAGAAGCTGGCAAAGCTTTACAAAGTATGATAGTAGGAAATCAACCTAAAAAGTCTAAGAGTTTAGAAAAATTACCTACCACCAAACATAAAATGAAAGGCTAATT
>Ga0129333_10001604_pt1 | contig 20618 bp, 30 predicted proteins | sample CPB6_08_DNA_FD_94474 | JGI IMG/M metagenome (GOLD analysis project Ga0129333, IMG submission 94474) | Freshwater to marine salinity gradient microbial communities from Chesapeake Bay, USA - CPBay_Sum_0.6_0.8_DNA | ecosystem: Environmental > Aquatic > Marine > Coastal | place: USA: Chesapeake... | reverse complement strand
GCAGCATCAGGAGATAACCCTGCTACCTTTTTAGCAGTTTTTATGTCACCGTTGGCTAGAAGTGTTTTAACATCATTTTCGTATCTGGATAATTCGTCTGGATCTTTTTTGCCTTCCGCCACATCTTCTTTGGCTAACTTGTTTAAAGCTCTATCGAGGCCTTTTTCTCTTTTTTTGTCCACTGGAGTGTCGAAGGGTGCTTTATTGTACTTGTCGCCGGCCTGGCCGGATTTAAAACTATCACTAGTGGCTCTGTCTAACTGATCTTGTACATTGGCTTTTACATATTTTTTTAAAGTTTCTTTTTTTAATTCAAAAATTTGTTCTTCGTCGACACTTTCTTTAGGAACACAATTGTTAACTCTAACACCGCCCTTAACTTTAGTCTTAGGATTACCGATCTTTTTATTTTTCCAACATTTTGGATCTAACCGAACTTTTTCTTCCTCTAAGCTATTAGCATCAAAAACTTGTCCTCTAAGAGTCGAAATATCAAAAACACCATAGCTTCGATCAACTCCGGGTACTTCCGCACTAATATGTTTTCCGTTGTCTTTGCTGAAAAATTTTAATCTTTGTGCTACATCAGGATGTGCAGCACGAACTTGATCTTTCCAAACCATTACTCTACGAATTGCAGGATCTTTAATAAAGGGAACAACGTCTCCTTCGTCGAGGTCGATGATATTTTCTTGTATCGAACTGGTTTTTTTACTTAAAGCCTTGAGTACCGTTTTTGCAATTATACGATTTTTTTCTTTTTCTCGATCAGTCAATTGACTATATGAAATTTTTGCCAATTCCATTCTTTTTACTTTGAGGTCATGCGACGACGGTGGGTTCACTGGCAATCGATTGTTGTAATCACCATATGCAGCAGTTGTCCAACCTTTATGAGCTGCCATGGCTAATTTTTCAATGTCTTTTTGTCCAAGATCGATTTCTCTTTTAACAAACATAACACTGTTCATTCTAGCTAACCAATCAAAAGTTGTTCCTGGCACTATACGACTATAGTTAGGAAAAACTTGTTTTAATGCATGATCGGTAGAAATGGCCAAATCTCTAATACTGGTCGATCTTGCTGCGGTTGTTAACTTAACAACATCAGCTGGTGTTAAATTTCCTCCGCCTTGAACAGTATTTTGTGGTGCGTCCTTAGGTGGAAACTGAATTATATCTGCTTCATTAACTTTCTTATTAAATAGATCTAATACATGCATTTTATTTGGCCTTTGTTACAAGCTGATTAAGCTGAGAAGTATTTAAACCTGCACTTTTAATTATTTGTGCAAGAGCGTCTATTTGCTGCGGCGAAATAGGTGTTGTAGTGGGTGTAGAGCCCACTGAAGGTTGTGATTGTTGTGTGGTAGAAACATTAGATCCAGTGGATAAAGTATTTGCAACATTAGCAGCACCGGTTGCGGGATTGACAGGTTTTGTGCCAACTTGCCCAATTGATGGTATTGGTTTAATAGGCGTGATAACCTCTGATAATTTCACTTAGGTGACCTTTTAATAATTTTATTTGTTGCTGCCGGTGCAACAGAAATACTTCCTGATGCAGATGCTCCTGAAGTTGTTTCTTTGGTATATTTTTTAGCTTCAAAAGTTGCAGTTTTATTCCAAGGTTTTTCCATTAATTTTGATGCTGCTTGCTGCGCTAATTCAGCACTGCGAAACTCTAATATTTTTCCTTCTCTACTAATTAACGGAGATCCGTTTTTATAAAGATGGTAGACAGATTGGTCATCTTCTAAAATTGCCGGTTGTGTATTAACTGGCATCGACGGAGAATTTTCTTCTGAAACACCTTGCTCTAGTTTAGTCATTATTTCATATTCTAGCCACTCTTTAACTGTACGAAGATAATCGTTAGCCAAAGTTATTTTTTCACTTGCCCATGCCTGCAAACCTTCTTCTTCGCTGATATGTTTAAGCATTCTGTGCAGTTCCATAGCATTTGTAGCAGCTCGATAGCATTCTTCGCGGGCCATTTGTATTTCGTGGTCGACATGCATGTTAATAGCAGCCTGTCCAATGCTATGTTTTTCAGGTAAAAAGTCAGTTGGTTTCATAGTAATTCCGTTATTTAATGTGTATTTATTATTTTATTAAACGCAAAGCTCGTAAACTTTTAATATCTTGTCCCGGCCGTACATCTTTAGTAATACTCATCGAGTATCTAGGATCATTGGCCATTTTTTTATTCTTTGCAATAATCCCGACTCCGGCAGCTTCTTCGTCAATTTGATAAGATTCAGATATTCTATGTTGCATTAAACTATGCACTTCTTTGGTATAGTTACCAAATAAATCCTTAATTATTTCTTTTTGAATTTTATCGTTAGCTTGAGAAAACTGCGAGCGAACTTCGGTGGCACTACGCATCGGCTGACCTAAGACTGTAAATTCAAAAGTTGGTACAGTCATTACATAACCATGCTTTTCAAAGGGTTGCATTTCGTTCAAATCAGAAGGAGCCTTTTGTAAATATGTAGGACTGCCGTCTTTTTTGTAACCAAATTTAAATCTTGGATCTTCGGCCATGTCTTTTTCGCTAACAGCAAAAATAAGTTTTGTTCTGGTAGGATCATAATTTTCGACAATCTCAATAGCACGATAGGGATCACGAGTTTCGACAACTCTATCCATTGGAACACCTGTTAACTGCATAAATTGTATTTTTTCTCCGAATCCAAACGGACTTCTTGGAGGATCTACTTTATTACTGGTAGCAATAAACACATTATCTCTACCAAATGTTGAAACTAGATAGTCATAAACTGCCTTATGACCTTTGTGCCAAGGCTGGAATCTTCCTGGATATATAACTAAAATACCATATTGTTTGGCATCAAATATTTCAGTAATGAACACAAAAACCCCTTTTTTAATATTTATGGTTACTGGGATTATTGTGGTGGTCAAAAAAAAGACTGCCGGAGCAGTCTTTTAAGTAAAAATTTATGAAATCGGAACAGCAGGCAATTTGGCTTCTTTCTTGGTAAAATCGGGCATTTGACTCAAGTCGCCTTTAAATTCGTAGTGTCCGACATGGTTAAGTAAAACTTTACTATGTGCCCAAATTTGCCCACCGATGGCTTGCCATCGTCGGCAAAAAAGCCAATCCTCACTGAGATAATGTCCTTTTTTGTCGATTTCTGTATCAAAAATAGCATACATAGTGGGTTCGTACTGTTTTCCTAATCCAACATCGTCGACATATTTGGTTTCGGGGTGTGCAGCACAAAGTTTTTCGTATACTTCTTTTTTAAAGATTAAAAATCCAGTGCCCATGGTATCTACTGTAAATACATCACCTTGAATTTGTGTTTGTGGTAGTAGATTAATCACATAATTACTTGGAATACTTTTCTTAGGATATAGCCCCCCAATTACTTCTTTTTCATAAACAAGCATTTGAAAAATACTTTCTGGGTCGAATCGAATATCGGCGTCGATGAACATAAAATGTGTAGCTGCTTTATTAGTCATCATCTTTGCCATCAAATTATTACGACCTCGAGTAATTAAAGATTCGTTTACCATAGTATCAAGGCTCCAGTGAAGACCGACTCTTTGCGCCATTAATACAAATTTAAGTAAACTAGTTACTGTGGGTTCACTCATCATTCCACCATAGCATGGAATTCCGATATGAAGATGAATTTTAGTAAAGTCGTATGGTTGTCCTCTGGTTTGTTCAGTTGATTGCTGCTGCTTTTTTTGTTTCATGAATTCGGAAATTTTCTGAACTACATCAGTGGCAGTTTCCCCAGGGATATCCAAGGTTGGTTCTTTAGGATTGTTAGTTTCGTTGCTCATAAGTCTCTTTGAAAAAAAAATTATTGATTGATCATATGATCGACATTGCCGATTAAAGTCGGTGATACTAATTTAAACATATCGATTAGTCTATGATCTTTAATATAGACATAACCGCCGCTAAAATATTTAGTGGAATTTGTTAACCTAGCTAATATATTTTTTGATACCCTCACTTCGTCATTAAGATTTTTTAAATAGTGTGCTATTCCTTGCCTATCCGGTAAAGAGTAAAATCCTTCTTTAAGTTTCACTCTATAGGGATATTTGGGAATTTTTTTAACTATGGTAAATCCTTGGTTTAGTAAATTTAAATCGTCAGATGATTTAACTAAACTAACATTATTAATCAGGTGTTTCCACGAATGTAAACGAAGATTTGCAAGGTCGTATAAACATGATTCTGAATTGGAATAGATATTAAATATATCTTGTTCTATTCTGTATTTAAAATTTTTATTGCAATATAACGAATAGAACTCGTGTATCTGAGTTCTATTTGCTAACTGTGCGTTATACATTCGTCGAGTTCTAACTTGATCATTCCAAGAATTTACTCTCCAGTCTAAGTTGCAACCTTCTTTAACTAAAGTTAACAGTCGTGCTCCTGGTACAAAATAACTTAAACGAAATAAAAACTCATTATAAAATTTTTTCTTCGTATAAAGAATACAAATATGAGGATTAATATTAGTCCAGTCTAACGAAGCCGTTTTCATCGATAGTAGGTGCTTTCTCTAATGTCAGATTGATATTACAGTCAATGATACTAAAGGTCAATTCTTTTTCAGCCAAATCAATATTAATAATTGAATTGTTTGATAGCTTTTCAAATAAAATCTTTTTACTTAGTGGAACTTTAATAAGTTCATTAATGGTTCGAGCCAAAGGCCGAGCCCCCATTTTTTTATCAAAGCCTTTTTCGATTAAGAAATCAACAGCTGGTTCAGTGAGTCTAATTTTAAGTTGTTTGTCGGAAAGTAAATCATTAATTTCGGTAATAAATTTAGCTACAATTTTTTTCATGCTAAATTTATCCAGATGTTTAAATTTACAAATTCCGTCAATTCTGTTTCTAAATTCAGGCTTAAAGAAATCCTTAACCGCAACATCGTCTTGGTCATTTTTTTGTAGCTCGGTACTAAAGCCAATAGTATTTCTTTCGTTGTCGGCCGCACCCAAATTACTGGTCATAATTAAGATACTGTTACGACCGTCTGCCTTTTTACCGTTGCTAGAAGTAACAAACCCTTCGTCCATAAACTGCAATAAAATATTACTAACATCAGGGTGAGCTTTTTCGACTTCGTCAAAAAGAATAATACTATTTGGATTTTGTTCAAGGGCGCTAATCAGTAATCCGCCGCCCATAGTAGCGTCATCGTATCCAACATAACCAGGAGGAGCACCGATTAATTTAGCAATACTGTGTTTTTCTTGAAACTCGCTCATATCAAATCTTACTAATTTCATTGTAAGATTTTGACTAAGAATTTTCGCTAGTTCGGTTTTTCCAGTACCTGTTGGTCCTAAAAATAAAAAACTACCAATTGGTTTGTTGATGGATTTAAGCCCTGACTTACTAATATAAATTTTTTCCAATACTGTTTTAACGGCCTGATCCTGGCCGAAAAGATTTTGTTGTATAGACTCTTCTAATGTGCTTAAACTATTTGTTGCCTCTTGACCGATTTGGTCGGCAGGTATTTTAGTAGCTCGACTTAATGCTTCGATAATATGAGTTTTTTCTAAGGTAAACCCATTAACATTTTCAATTTGAATTTTTTGTTTTGCACAAGCAACATCAATAAGATCGATTGCTTTATCGGGTAGTTTTTTATCTGTTTGATATCTTACACTATAATCGACTGCCGAATTAATAGCTTCGTCGGTAATTGTTGCATTGAAAAAGTCTTCGAAATTCTTTTTAATACCTCGAAGGATCAACTTTGCATCTGCCGGACTTGGTTCGTCGACTGTTAATCGTTGGAATCTTCGCATCAGTGCTCGATCTTTTTCAAAGCTCTGAGTATATTCATCCCAAGTTGTGCTAGCAATAACTTTAATTTTGCCTTTAGTTAATGCCGGTTTAATCATATTACTAAAATCTACACTACTAGCACTGTTTGACCCGGCTCCGCGCATCTGATGTGCTTCGTCGATGAATAAAATTGTTTTTCCTTTGGCCATAAGAGCTTTAATAACATTTTGAAATTTCTCTTCGAATTCACCCCGATATTTGCTACCAGCTAACAGTGAACCAATATCAAGATTATAAACAGTATAATCTTTAAGATAAACTGGCACATTTCCTTCGACAATATTTTTAGCTAGTCCTTCGGCTAACATTGTTTTACCGACACCGGGATCACCGACCATTAAAACATTAGCTTTGTTTCTTTTAGCTAGAATCTGTGCGATCTCGTTTAGTTCAAAATCTCTACCGATGATAGGATCAATTTCTCCGGCTCGTGCTACTTCATTTAAGTTAGTACAGTATTCATCAAGTACATCTTCGGCCTTAGAGGAATCTCGACCTTCGGGTGTGTTTTTGTCCGATTCGGTGTTTAATTTTCGATAAAGTTCGATAATGGTATTTCGATCGAGTCCATATTTGAGCATAAAATATGATGAATAACTGTTAGTCTCCATAGAGATGCTCAATATCAAATCGACAATTTTAATTCTATTGGAGCCTTGAAATAATACCTGTGTTAGAGCACGATTAAAAACTCTTTCGAGTGCTTGGGTTTTTCTTGGTGCAGTTGAAGAGTAAGAAGCCAAATCGGTTTGCATCTTTAGATATTGATCTAATTCTTTAATTAATCCATCGACATCAAATTTAACTCCTTCCAAAGTTTTTTTAAACGATGGGTATTTGAATATAGATAAACTCAAATGTTCTAGAGTTACATATTCGTGTTTAAGGGCTTTAGCTATTTCCCCGGCATGCAAAATAATTTCTTCGATCTCGCTGTTATGCCTTAAAGATGCCATTATTTAATTTTCCTCATGAGATTTTTTGTTGCAATTGATCAAATTGATCTTTTGTAATAGTAGATGGTACATAAACGGATATTTCTAAAAACAAGTCGCCTCTGGTAGGATGATTAACATCCCATAGACCTTGTGTAGGTAATCTAAATTTAGTTTCATTTTGCGTACAAGGTGGAATGTTAATTTCAAATTTTAATCCATCGAGCCCGGTCACTTCAACTTTAGTTCCGAGAATGGCATCAATACAATTTAAACTAATAGTTTTTATTAGATTAATTCCTGAAATTTTAAATTCACGATGTGGTCGGATCCTGAAATCTATATAGAGATCGCCGGGCGGTAAATCGGTAATTGAATGGTCCCCTTGCCCAGGGAATTTCATTTGCATACCTGTTTGAACTCCTCTGGGGATTTCAATCTCAACGGTTTTAGTGGTTCCGTTTATATGTCTAACATTGACATGATAAATTTGTTTATCCAAAGTCGATTCGAGATCTAATTCAAAATTCATTCTCAGATCGCGGTTTCTGGCAGTTTGTCTAAATGGTCTGCCGCCGGTGAATTGTTGAAATATATCATCGATGTTAGGTCCAAATCCAAAGTTAAATTGGAAACCACCGGGTCCGCCATGGAATCCACCAGGATGTCCACCTCTAAAAAATCGTTGTTGTTCCCATTGGTTTCGTTTTTGTGGATCCGATAAAGTATCGTATGCTTCTTGTATTTCTTGAAATTCTGCTTGAGTACCACCTCTGTCCGGATGATGCTTCATAGCTAATTTTTTGTATGCTTTTTTGATGTCTTCTTCAGTAGCGTTTTCTGATACGCCTAAGGTTTTAAAATAGTCTTTCATAATAATATTTAAACAAAAAGGAGAAAGGTATAGTATAAAATATACTATACCTTTCTATCAATGTCAATAAAATTATTTTTTTGCAGGTGGAATTTCAGTTCCCTCTAATTTTTTTCGAACCTTAATCATTTTGCATTCCTCAACAACTTTTCCGCTCTTATCTTTTACTTCCTTGCCATCTTTATCTTTTTTAGGATGGCAAACTTGTTTCATCTCACCTGCACCCGGAGTATCGGTGGCGGCATAGACCGGAAACGCTAGCCCTAATGCAAATATTATTCCAATAATTTGTTTCATATTAATTTTCCTTATTATTTTTTAGAAGGTGCCGGCGGCAAAACTTCTATCTTGATAGGAACAGTTTTTTCGATGGCCTGAGTTGCTATAATTTTTGAAACATCTGACCCAGATTTAGCTATATCGGCTAATGCCTGTATTCTTGCAGCCTCTGTAGATGCCGCGGTTTTAGCTATTTCAATTTGTGCTCTAGTATATGAATTGTAGTCCCTAGGATCTGGGTTCTTGCTACTAGTTAAAGATGATAGATTAACCGACGAACAACCTGTCAGTAAAATCACAGAACTAATTAGAATAATTTTTTTTGAATTTTTCACTTTATCTCCTTAGATTTCAGGGCTAGGTGGTTGTACAGGAGCCGGTTTCCCTCCAAACCCTGTAACAACTTGACCTGAATTGAATGAAGTTGGTGCTGAATTAAACCCTTGACTTTGTACAGGTTGGTTAAATGACGACGGAGCAGATACAGTATTTGTTGGACCAAAATTGTTATTGTTTTGAGGCACCGGATTCATTGGTGGAGGGGGAGTATAATTTGTTCCTGCATTATTTGGTACTTGAATGCCACCATTGTTTGCACCTGCCATCTTTTCCTGTGTACGACCATACGCAGCAATACCCAATACGGCTCCCATTGCTACATGGAACAGTCCTGCTCCTTGCAAGGTTATTGGTTGCCATTGTACATTTACTTGTCCGTGTGATACACTTTGTAGTATAGACCATAACACCGGAAAAATTACAAAATCTGCAATACAAGTTAACATATAGGACCACCCCATCATTGGGCGCCATTTAGCATTCATCCAATCTTCTTTCTTCTTTTCGCTATCGCTCATTTTGCTATATTCATTAGCAGTCATATTAAAATGCTCCTGTATTTTTATATTTACCAAAATTTCGAATAAATAAAAGTATGATATCAAAAATACTTTTTCGTGATCCTTTTATAGCTGTTGTCGAAGGTATAATTCCTGAAACAACAATAAGCAAAATGTTGGCTGAAACCGAATATGTTAAAAGTTCGGGTTACAATAACGATACTAAAGAATCTAATATTGACGACTATCGTACTAGCTCAACATTTTTTGCTTATGCCAAATATGAATATGTTACTGACTATATTTTAGATTTTCTTAAAGAAGATTTAGGACATGTCTATAATAGATCCATGGCCGAATCCTGGCAATTAACCAAATACGAAGTTGGCGAATATTATAAACCTCATTGGGATTATTTTTTAACAGATTTCGAAACTTCAGACGGAAAAAAATTAAATCGAACCGGAACATTTTTGATATATCTCAACGACGATTTCGTTGGTGGCGAAACCTATTTTCCTAAATTAGATTTAACGGTTGAGCCCAAAGCCGGAAAATGCTTATATTATACATATCCGGGTGGACCCGGCGATCCTTCGGCGGATTTAACTTATCATGAAGGAAAGCCGGTAATCTCAGGCACTAAAACTATTGCTAATTTGTGGTTAAGATCGTTTAGATAATTGTAAATAGAGCTTGTAATACCATCAAGCCGCCTAAAGATCCTACTACAATACTAGACCAAAATAAAGTAGCACTAACAGCTAAAATACTAGCAGTTAATAAAACAATAGCAATTTGAAGAGTTGACCCGCCCCAGGTAAACCATGGTGACTTCTTGCGAGCAACTTCTCTTTCAGCTTCAAGAGATTTAGCTCGTTCCATTATTTCTTTTTTGTCAGACTCCATTCTTTCGGATTCTAATTGAAATTTCTTTTTAATATCCGGAACTGTTGCCTGTACTGCCGCAGTTTCGTATAAAACTTGTCGAACATTTTTAGCTTGATACCATGCCCATTGATTATTAGCTGCAATAGTGTTGTTGAGTACTTTGCTAGAATTTTGCCCTCCGTACAAAGTATTAATAGCTAAAAGTGCAGCTAAGACAGTAATTACCCAACCAGCTTTGTCTTTAATTTTAGCTTCTCTTTCACTTCTTGATGGTGCTTTCTTTTCTTCTGACATTAAATTTCCTCCCAGTGATAAAAAACATAAACTGCTCTTTTTTGTTGTCCATATTGATCAGGAAATGTATCCCTCCAATGAGGGTATTTTCTTCCTTCTGCAAATATCCCCCAACCGATGTCGGCATAGTAATTAGTGTAATCGCTGGTCCATCGATCGTAATTTGGTAAGCTATTGACCCAGTCGGCCGAGTCCCATGGTACATTACTGATTTTTAATGGCCATTGAAAATTAGAGGGTGATTCTAAACACACACTACAAGTATAATCGAGTCCGGGTCGATCAGTGTGTATTTTTAATTTACTACCATTTAGGTATTTTCGAGCAAAACTATTTTTAAAAGTTATTTGGCGACTTCTTAGTACTGGCTTCCACTCTAATAATTTTTCTGTCAACAAGTTAACAAATTGGTTTGCCAATGGTAAATTGGCTATTCCAAATGAATTCGGACTGTAACCGTGGTCATCTGCAAATAAATTTGTACTGTCAAATTCGTATACTATTTTTTGACACTGTTCGGTGTCAAAAATTTTAACTACAGATGAAAACATTATTCACCTAATACATGAAGTGCATGTTCGTAGTGTTTTTGCCTATCTGCTAATCCTAATGTACCGCCATTGATTCTTTTAGTTAAAGTAACAATATCGCCGGCATCGGCCCATCTATTTAAACTGTTGTTTTCCCAAAACCAGCAAGCACTTTGTACTGCACCTTCAAAAGTTTGTAGATACTCGGGTATATCATTGATATCGGTTTCGATGCTATCGGCAAATGATTGGTAATTATTACGGCCGGTTAATTGGATAAGCCCCCTGCCGCAGAATCGCCAACCGTCTCCACTGGCTTCGTCGCCGTTGCCCATTCGATTTGCGTATGCTCTATTAGCAATCATTTCTTGTTTGTTAGCATATTGATTTGCGATTTCTTGTGTAGGGAAATATCTAGGCCATACTTTCATAAGACTAGCAGCACGATAATTTAAATTTTCCTTAAGAAATTTAAACCCGCCGCTTTCATGAGCACATTGGGCAATAAAAGCAGCGACTCTTCTCGGAGTATTGATGTCGTAATCAGGAAGGCATCGTTCTAATGCTGAGTACCAATAATCTATATAAGGATTTCCTGGTAATAATTCTCTTAATTGTGATTTGGTTAGAATAAATTCTGACATTGGTTCTCCTTAATCGATGTCATTAAAAATTTTCTGTTGTTCTTGATGCCATTTTTGCCATTCGTCGACCTTTACAGCACATTGATGATATAAACTATAATTTTCGATAATAATTTTAGTTAATGAGCTTAGAACTATATTGTCGCCGTCAATTTTTTTTAAAGGCGGGCATTTTTCCATTAAAGATTTAGGAGCAGACGGAAACTCAGGAACAATCGGAACAGGTGTTGTAGTGCTACATCCTGAAATGAATAAACTTATTATTAGTAAAACTTTTTTCATTTCTTTAATTCTTGATTTATAGATGCAGCATTATTGAGTGCACTGATTACTTCTTTAGGAACTGGGCAAGTATTATCGTATTTGACTATCTCTCGGTCAACATATTTAATAATTTCGTCGCCTTTTTCTTTAACTATTTGAGTTCTTGTCTGTACTCTTGTTTCGACTTGAACAGTTACTTCTTTGCTTTTGGCTTCGGCTTCGGCTAACTTTTTTTGTACTTCCTCTACTCTTTGCTTCCATTTTTCTTCGTTACTAGCAGCACCCAAGAACCAAACAGAAATTATTATGGCAATAATACCGCCGACTTTAAAAACTAATCCGTGTGCTTTAACTAAAGGAATAAATTTCAGTACCCATGCAGCTAGTAATGCCAGTATACCTAATATTAGAAGTAATGTCCAAAACCAATCAGGTAAAAATCCTAATATCCAGGTAATTTGCCACATAGATCTTTTTTACCTTATTCCGGCCAATATTCTTATACCTTCTGTGAATTCATTTTTAGGAGCAGTAGTATCAACATTAATTCCTGCGGCGGTTTTTAATTTGTCAACTTCATTTTTTTGATTTCTATCTATTTTTTGATATTCTGAAGGTGTCCCTGGAATTCCTGCCTTCAATGATTCTAAGTCGGGAGTAAGACTCTTTTTTGTTTTGGCGTAGTAAATATTCCAATCTGAAACATCGTGCTCAGTTAAATTTTTTAAATCCTCTAGAAGTTCTATAATCTGTTCTGCTATAGCCGGATCTCTGTCGGCTTCGATAAATGCAATATATGATCCGTCAAAAATTTCTCCTGAGCTTACATCGGCGTCGATGACCCAGTCGTAACTTTTTTCAACAAAGTTAACTAAATCAAGTGCTGGTTCTTTACCTTGAATAGTAAAACTAATAACAACGATTTCCTCGTCGCTGCCCATTTTGCTTTTATATTCGTCAATAGAAATTTTAGGAGATATTAATTTTTCTAAATCTCCTGATTCTAGTCCTTCTCTAAGAATACCTAATCGGTTTTCTAATTTTTTAGATAGGCGGGGTTTGTTGTGGTATTGGTTGCTCATTATTTCCCTGGTCATCTTGTTGATAGATGTCATCGTCGAGGCCGACATCGTAGGCCTGCTGTATATCTTCTACATCTACTGTTTCGGCTTCGAGCTCTAAGCTACCTTGTAAGATATCTTGCATAAGTTGCTTAGGCATAATAATAGTGACAATCCAAATCGGTTTTTTAGCAGTTTTTGGAACCTTAGTTCCTTCAACAAAATCTTCGTAACCTTTAACATCAACTGGATAATACAAAGTGTCTTTTTTATAGGTTATTTCACATTTGTAATCGAGTAGTCGTTCCCCACCTCGGGGATCGGGCATTAAATTGTATGGCCACATAAATGAACAAGTAACAAAATACTTGTCATATTTTGGACCTTCGACTAATTCACCCTTCGACCAATTCTTAAACACATAGGTGTCAAGTTCGTCGATTACCCTCTCAAAATCCATTAAAGTTTTGAGAGCACTATCGGTCATATACAAATGACTGACATTATCAATAATATCTTTTACATGAGTAGTCATAAAATATTCTTTATTATTTTATTTATTCGGATTTTGTTGTTTATCAATGTAACTAGAATATTTATTCAATAAAGTAGGTACTTTATTGGCGACCGATATACAAAGGGCACAATTTTATACTTAGCCTAATTTTTAAATATTAATATACCAGTAAAAATCCAAGGTTGTGGCTTCTTAAATATCTTTGTGTTAAGAAATAGAGCTGAGATCAAAATGAAAATTTATAACTTTAGGAGAAATCATTTGTCCGCAAAAAGAAAAGCTCAACACAGTCGCGGCGACCGTCGTGATTATAATCAAGAAGCTTCCAATGTTGTTGGAATCAATCAATATGTACAACATCGAAAACCAATAACATTATTACCAAAAACTCTTAAACAGGAGGAATATATCGATCTGCTTATCAATCCTAAAAAACAAATCGTTTTCGCTACAGGGCCAGCTGGCACAGGTAAAACTATGTTAGCAGTAGTAGCAGCACTCAAAGCCTATAAAGAAGGTAAAGTTAACAAAATTGTTATAACTAGACCCGCAGTGGGCGTTGAAGAAGAAGATCATGGTTTTTTACCTGGAGACTTAAACCAAAAAATGGAACCATGGACTAGGCCCATTATTGATGTCATTGGTGAACATTACTCCCAAAAAGATATCGCAAGAATGCTAGATGACAATATTATTGAGATTTCTCCACTAGCATTTATGAGAGGACGGACTTTTAAACATAGCTGGATCATCTTTGATGAAGCCCAGAATGCAACTATTAACCAAGTTAAAATGGCTCTTACCCGACTCGGCGAAGGTAGTAAAATGATTGTCACCGGCGATCTAAATCAACTTGATCGCAAATTTGTAAATGACAACGGACTGAGAGATTTTATTGATAGATTAACTGCTGCTAAATCGGCAGCGATTGATCATGTCAACTTTGGTAGAAAGGATGTTCAAAGACATCCAGTTGTAGCGGAGGTACTAAAATTATACGGTGAAGAATAACTAACTTCGATACTAGAGATAGAGTCAAATTATTTTTTTTAACACACCCGAGTTTATTCTTAGCTTATTGTCGGTAATTTGATTCTATCTCGGGTCGGAATTTCAATTAGAAAAGAGATTTCATCTTATTATAATCTCCATTGATTTGTCCTTTAATTTTATGGCAAATAGGACATAATTCGTCGAGATTGTCCGGACTGTTATTAAAAGAATTACCGTCCTTGTGATCTATCTCGGTTAGACCTTTAGCATATGAAGGTATATTTTTCCAATTTATAGGACATTTAAAACCAAGGTGGCTATCAATGTTGCTACACTTTCCCGTTTTGAACGGAGTAACACCGTCTGCATGGGATTGACCCCCATAACTAGCTTTTTGACAATGAGAACAATGCGGACGATATCTAATCGTTCCTTTTTTGGTTTCATACATTTTCATGGCAGGTTTATTACAGCCATGATTAACACAATTTGGACGACTAAGCAATTTCTTTTTGTTTAGTAATCAATTGATAAATTTCTCGCCAATTCTTTACTTTGTGATAGTAAGGAGTCGGGTGGTCCATATTATGTCCGTGCTCAACTAATAACGGTGTTAAATTTAATGTTAAACCGACATTGGCATTTTGAACTTTATCTTCGATCCAATAACATTCGGTGCCACGGTACGGCTCTAGTGCTTCATCTTTATCGGCTCCGGTATCTAAAAATACAAACTTTTCAAATACAGTAGTACCAAATAATTTACGCAAGTTCATTCGGCGTAATTCTTGTGCGTTTTCGTCGTTGCTTAAACTAGTTATAACATGAAAAACATATCCTTGTTCTTCGTGCAATCTTTTAACATAGTACATAGAGTCTCTGAGTGCTGGTAAAAATCCAATTGCAGCACTTTCATTAAAAATTTTTACTAGTTTTTTGCCTTCGTTGGGATCAATACCATATGCCGAACCAATGTTATATTTTAAAGGATTAACTTTTTTGTAACCGTGTTGTCTCATCCAAATGCTAAAAGCATATTCCCAATCTAACAATACACCATCACAATCGGTTAAAATAACTTTATCTTTCATTTTCGATTTCTTATTGAAAAGTCTTTGACAGTTTCAACATAGCTTTCTAAACGACGAACTTTTGCTTCTAGGTATTCTAAACGACCTCTAAGCAAAGAAATTTCAGCAGCTTGTTGATCGATAGTTTCTCTAGTGATTCGTAGTTCTTTTACTTGACCCAATAAAGTCGGAGGTGGTGGTGCATTTGGGTCTCTTTCTCTCTTTGGTTTAGTCTTAAAAGTTTTTAGAAATAAAGGGTTCATTCTATATTTATTTCTTTAAACGCTTGAAATAGTACTAAAATTATATTCTTTTGATGTTTCGTTGGGTTGATTTGTATTCGTAGCTTGTGTTGACCTGTTAAGATATTGAGGATAGTTTTCCTTAAAGTATCTCAGTAAATCATCAAAATTAGCATCAGGTTGCCATTCGTTTTTGATAATTTTTTCATTAACCAAGTCTAAAATAATTTTAGCTGAACTATAGTCGTTAGTTTTTAGACGCTTAGTAACTGTTACTTGTTCGTCGTAACTAACATTATTTTTGTCATCCATCCAGCCTTTAATTTGTGTTTGAGTTCTTTTGTGTTTAGGTCGCATATAATAATTAGCAACCAAAAAATATGTTTGTTTTGACATGATTTATCCTTTGATAGAAATAAGTTCGGTTAAAGTTGCACTGAGATTGATTTCTGGATCTGCACAACTTGTATGATTAACGAGACCTCTACGAATAATCAATATAGCTTCGTCTTGTCCTTCTTCGGTGTCGCTCCAAAGATCTAAATTATCATAGGTCCAACGAAAAATATCTTCCATTTCTTCGGGCCTAGCGTGATTACAAATTAGTTCTCTAGCTTGACGAAATTTACCTTGACGAAATAGATCTACTGCTGAAAATCTAAAGTCACCGGACTGAATTCCAAGTTCTCGAGGTTTAATTAATTTACCGGTTTGACTATTTGTCTGCAACATATTTAGACATTTTCGCATATCAGGATAGGTAGATTTGATATACAGATCCAAAGTATCGAGATCGAAATCAACATTTTCGTTAACCAGAACTGTTGCTACTCTAGCAGTAAATTCAGTTTGATCAGTTTTTTCAATGTGTAACTCTTGACAACGACTTTTAATAGGTTCAAGAATTCGATTTCGATAATTACAAGTCAAAATAAATCGAACATTATCGGCATATTCTTCCATTAGATTACGCATCGCGGGCTGAACCGAATCCTTATTCAAATAATCAGCTTCGTCGATTAAAACTATTTTAAAAGTACCAAATGGCATAGTTTGACAAAAACCAATTAACTTATCAACCCACTCAATTCTGCGACCTTCTTTACTACCATTGGCATACATTACATCGGTATCTTCGACACCGAGTTGATGAATTAGTAATTTAGCCAATGTAGTTTTACCAGTTCCTGCAGAACCAAAAAATAGTAGATGAGGAATGGATTTTTGTTTCAACCAAAAATTAACCTGACTTTGAGTGTCTGGGTCAGTGAAAACATAGTCACTGACCTCTTTAGGCCGATATTTCTCAACCCATAGTTGATTAATTGACATGAATAATATCCTTAGAGTCTTTTAAAGACTTTAAGTTTAACACAATGTAAAAATTAAATCAACGATGTTTTTGTTCGACCTGTACAGCATCACTTACAGTGTCGTCGTTAGGCGATTCAGTTGACGAAAGCAAAATATCTTTTGGATCAATTTTTCGAATAGTAAACTTTTCGTCTTCGATCTCAACATCAATTCCTCTGCTCCATCTACCATGAGACACCAGGATCCATTCGTTAACCTCGACATCTTTTTGATCCGGCCCAATTGCATAAACTCGACACCATCGAGGGCGAATGCCTGATGATTTACCGTCATCGCCGACTAAAACTATTCCGCCGGTGGTCCTCCTCTCAGAAAAATTCATATCTCTTGCAAGGATAGTATTTCCTAAGGGTGTAATTTTTTTTAATTTATTTGAAAATTTGTACTTCGTTGCTTGACTAAAATCTTCTGACATAATTTACTCTTTTGATTTAGCGATACTTCCGGCCAAACTGCCTCTAAGTCTTTTATCGACTAATTGTTCTTCATTTTCTTCTTCAAAATGATGGGATAGTACATCTTCCTCAGCTACAACGACCGGACTCGATGCATCAACCATAGGAGTATTCAACCTATAGTATTCATTCATTACTTCGTTTCTCGACTTAACTACGGCACCGCCAGGGCCTAATTCGTCGCCCCGCGCATTAACTTTCATGTTGCCCACAGCAATGACATTTTCGTTATTCAATCGAACTTGATCCATATCAATCGTTCTACCAAGAGCACTTTTATATACAGTTTTCATACTAATCCTTTAAAAATTCGTCAATTGACAAATCATATTGAAGTGAATTAATTCGATGAACACCTATTTTGTATAGAACAAAACTGGCTACACTACTTCCTCGGCCCACACCCCAAACGATTTGATTTTCTCTCATGACATCCACTAGATATTTAAGATACTGCAATAGAGGTCTCAGATTTTTTTTATTGAATAAAACTAGTTCTTGTTTAATTCTATCAATTTCTTGATCGGTGTCACATTGACTAATTAACCAAGAATCGATATCAAGACTCATATACTCTGCTGGCATAAACCAGTTTTGTTGGTATTCAAAATCAAATTCTTCTAAACTTAAACTTGATTGGACATATTTTTTTAACCTAGGAAAATCGGCGTAAGTTTTTTGAACACTATTATTATATACTTCAGGGTTGTCGACTAACAGCGAACCGATATCAATTGAGGGTTCGTTGTAAATCAACAAGCATAAATCTTCTTGCGTAAGATGCGGAACACCAAATTGATCATACTTCATTAATTAATATCGATTATATTTTTAAAATTACCTTTTTTGTCTGCGTCCTCTAATAGTTTTTGTTGACGCTGCCAAATTTCGGCTTTGTAATTCTCCATTAGCATTCCAATTTGATAAAGTAGATTTCCGTTTCCTAGTCTTTGAGCTTGCATCATTCTTTTAGTTAGCTCATTGTACTTAGTGGTTAGTTCTTCTAATGTTAGATTAGTTAAATCGGGGGCCAATGGATGCATATCATATCTCTAAAAATTATAGGTCGTTTTCTTTTCTGTTTTCACTATAGAAAACATCAAACTCGCCGCCTGGATAACGAGATTTCAATTTATTTACATTTTCGGCAATAACATCGTTAGGATCAAGATTTAATGCGCGACAAGCATTGATCCAATACCACATAATATCGCCCAATTCTCTTTTCATATGAAATATATTTTCTTCGGTTGTCGGTTTGCCTTGAAAGAAAATTTTCTTTACAATTTCTTGAAATTCTCCAGTTTCACTACCAAGACCAATAGCAGCGGTCAATAGTAAACTTACATTCGGTGCATTATTTTGGTTTCTTAAATCATTCAAACGACGATGTAAGTAATCGTAATTACTTGATTCTAAACTGGTAACTTCAGAAACAAATTTTGAATATTTTTTTAGATCAACGGTCATTATTTTAATCCTATAATAATTGTTAATCATTATAGCAATTAATTTTTAAAAGTCAATAACTTCCTGCAATAAATGTTTCGTCGAGAAATTCGAACCATTTTTTAACCTCAATACTAGTTACATAAAGGCTGGCTCCGGTCCATTGACCTCCTGATGCGTCATAACTGCCGCTTATAAAAATAAATTTGTAATCTCCGGTTTGCCAGTCTGGGCTAGCTTGAGCTTGTGTAATGATTCTAGATTCTTTAGTCCAGGAAGTTGATGCGGTAGTACTTTCGCCGGTTTTATTAACTAATTCGATTACAGTTCCGGTTCTGGTGTTTAGCAAATATGCAAAAATATCATAAGCATCAGAACCGCCCTCGGCCTTCCACCAAAATGAAACTTGATCTCCAGCTTCTAACGGAACAGATTCGATAGAAATCGCATATGGCCCGTGAACTACTCCATATGATGAAGTTATTCCTAAACTGTATAGTCTAAGGGAACGAGTAGGATATGCATAACCCGGCGGAAGATTGTTACTAAATTCTGTCGAAAATTCGTAATTAGTATATCCGGGCTGTGGAAAAATTGGGGTATTGTCAGAATCGGTATTGCCCGGAGGAAAATTAGTTGAATCATTTGGGGTCGGGAAACCCAGTAATGAATCAACTCCATTAAGACGAATTTGTTTTTTATATATAATCCATCCCGGCGCAACTGAATTTCCTTGGGCATCGGTGGCAAATGTTCCTTCAGAAAATTGACCATTTGAAAAAGTAAAAGCAGTCTTGCCGTAAAAATCACTGTATGCTATTCTTGAATAGCTAAAAAATTTTCTTGCTAAATTTCTTAATTTTCTTGTTCCTAGACCGACTGATACCTTAGTAGACGCACTAGCTTCATTGGCTATTTCGGTCATAGTTAAAATACCCGACGATCGCAAAGTCATTTATTTCTGCCCTTTTATATTTTTCAACTCTTTTTCAAGTTGATTTACTTTTTCGGTCAATGATTTAATAGATTCGATTAAGATGCCAATAAAATTACCATAGGCAACACTCTTATAACCATTGGCATCGGTTTTAACAACTTCTGGTAAAATAGGTTCTACTTCTTGTGCAATGACACCCATACCAGTTTGATTATCGTCGATTCTAGTGTAACTTACCCCTCGAAGTTGATTAATTAACTCTAAAGAATTTTCAATAGTTTTAACATTTTTCTTTAATCTTTTATCGCTGAATGCAATTATATCTTTACTGGCGCGAATATCTCCGTCGACATCTAACATATAATCCGGAGTTTGTTTGTTGATGCCTACTCCCCCGGGGGTAACAAAATTAATACTATCTTGTGTTGTGGAAACAGATCCTGACCCTATAATTTTATCTAATCTCAAATCTTGAGCTGCTTGTAATACATAATTAACGCCACCGTTTCCAGTATATTGAAACCAAACACCGATTTCGCATTCAACTACTCCGGCCGGTATAGGTCTATCTGTACCAGCACCAAAGGTTTGACCTACCCTTAACCATTGTTGAGCTGATGGTAATAAACCGCCGAATGTGTAAGCTGATTTAGTTCCACCCCAGCCGGTAATCGACGAATCTACATAAGTTCCGTCTCCTTTGTAAAACTGCAAAAACAGATACATATTTCTATCGTTGTTTGGTTCAGTATACAGTAATGCCGAAAGACGATATACTTGGGACGGATCAATAGTATATCTTCCGGTGCTTCGTATCCATTGGTTGAATCCGTTAGTGCAAGAAATATAAGTAGGAGCATTCTGACCGGTACCAATAGTTCCGGTAACATAATTAATTCCGCTTGGTGATTGCTCTAAAACCCAATTGGCAGAATTTTGAAAAGAAGTGTCGGTGTTTAATAATTGTGAGCCGCTTATTCCGTCGTTTGAGACCCCAATCTCTAAAACAGTTTTTTCTCCTGAATAAGCATAATAACGAATCCATGCTGTATCACCACCACCACCGCCTGGGTCATTAGGAAATTTGATTCCGTATTCGGG
>Ga0129333_10001602_pt1 | contig 20630 bp, 44 predicted proteins | sample CPB6_08_DNA_FD_94474 | JGI IMG/M metagenome (GOLD analysis project Ga0129333, IMG submission 94474) | Freshwater to marine salinity gradient microbial communities from Chesapeake Bay, USA - CPBay_Sum_0.6_0.8_DNA | ecosystem: Environmental > Aquatic > Marine > Coastal | place: USA: Chesapeake... | reverse complement strand
GTGTCGTAAGCGAACGCCAGCTGCGGCGCGGAATTGAGCACCATGATCATAGCACAAGCCCCAAGTGAGCGACGATCTCCTGCATCCACTTGGCCTGCGTGATCGCGTCGCCAAGCGCTGAGTGCAAGACTTCTCCGGTCGACGGCTTCTCGATTTCTGGGGCCAGTTTGACAATCGTTCTGAAGCATCTGTCAGAACGCCAGCTCCACGGAGCCGGTTCGCCGATCGCCTTGTAGGCGTTGCGCAGCAGGACGTTGTCGAACGTCGCGCCAAAGCCCCAGATCGCCGCGCCTACATGCGGCTCAAGCCAATCGCGAAACGCACCAAGCGCCGTGGGCAGATCGTGGCCTTTTTCCTTGATGTTCCTCAAGAGAAGCTCGCGAGCGACTTCCTGATCCTTGTCCATCCACCACGTGATCGTGCCCCAATCCATCTGAAGCCCGACGCGCTGACAATCAACCGGGTCGATAAACACTTCGAAGCTATCGTCAACTCCTGTCAGATAAGGATCGAAGGCGACCGCGCCGATCGACAGGATCGTCGAGAACGTGCCGGTTCCCATTGTTTCAAGATCGAGCATAACGTGCTTGGCCATGGTCAGTTTCCTTTGGAAGGGTCTTCCAGCTTGCTCAACGAATGCAGCGTAACGTCGAGAAATTCGTGAGGGTCTTTGCCGAACGCCACGGCGGTCGACGTGAAGATCAATCCGATAACCGTGCTGACGCGTATCTTGTCTTCGATCGTCATCGTGTCAGTTCCTTTGGCGTCTCCGCGAAGAATGTCGAAGATCGCGTCGCACTGACTTATAATCGCATCCAAGTCGATCATTGTGCCTATTCTCCACGAGTTGAGAATGCGCCCGTCGTAACGGGCGCACAGTGTCAGACAACGCCGGACGTATCAGCCGGCGGCACGTCGACAGGCGCAGGAGCCGGCTCGGCAGGCGCGACAGCCGGTTCAGCGACGGTATTGGCCGCCACAGCCGCCGCAAGCGCGTCGGTGTGCGCATGGAGATCGTCTGCAAGCGCCTGCACCTGCGCCATGTCTCCAGCGGCGATCGCCGCCACGAGACGATCATGAAGACCCTTCAGGAGGGACATCGCCGAAGCCATCACGGTGTTTGCCTCCGCAACTGTTGCAGCGAGAGTGTCGATAACGGACATGGTCAAGAGCCTTTCACCTACCGGAAGCAGCCGGCACTGACTCCACCGCTAAGTGGAATTACGTATTCTTTTTCATCGAGCCGTCCGACTTGCGCGGGAAGCCACGGTTGGCTGACGGCGAGCGGACACGAGCATTCTTGATACTGTTTGAGCCGCCTTTGGACAGCGGCTTCTTGTGGTCGACATCCTTACCGTCGCCGGTCTTGACCATCCCCAGCTTGATCGCCTTGCGGCGCAGACGATGGCGTTTGGCGTTGTCGCTATTCGAGCCCGTGCCGATCTCGCCACGAGCCTTCGCTGTCTTGTATTCCTGCTTCAGATCACGAACGTAACCGGGGGAGCTAGGCATCTGTCAGACCTCCATAAAAGCCTGACAGAAAGTATCACGGTTCTCCCAACCAAGTAAGCGCCTGACACAGGTCATCGTCGCTCAGACCGTCCGGCCTTTTGGCCTGTCTGGCGATCTTCTGGACGCGCGCCCACAAGAAATCCTTTGGAGCGACGTGCTTCTCCGTGGCGCGGGAGTGGCCGTTTTCCTTGGCCGTTTTGACGGCTTCCTTCAGGATGCTCGCCGCTTCCGATCCACGCTCGCGATGCACCTTGGCGGCGAGCGTCGCGCTCACTTCACCTTCGATGACCATCTTATGGACTTCAGATGGGGCACCTTGAAAGTCAATCATCTGTGTCACATAGGAAACACTCTTCTTGACCTTCGACGCGATGTCTTCCAGCTTCGCGCCCATCTGCATCGCCTTACGGAAGTTGGCTCCCAACTCCAAAGGCGTCAGCGCCTTGCCGGAATTATATAAAACTTGCGAGAGAACACGGTCGACATCGTTGGTCCCGCGCGGCTCCGGCACGCAGGGAATGGTCTGGATATCCGCGCCGCGCTCGATCGCCAGCATGGTCGCCGCCAGCCGGCAGTGGCCGTCAGCTACGAAGGCTTCCTCGCCGTCCATGAAGATCACCAGCGGCGACTTGACGCCTTCCTGCGCGATCGACTGAGCCAGCCATTCGATGTGCTCCTGATTGTCCGGCGTGCGGACGTCACGTGTGTTGAGCCCCGCCTTCACTTTCAGCTTGCGAGGGTCGAAGTTGAGGAATGTGCCCCTGCTCTCTGCAAGGTCTTTCAAAGCAGTCATCGGTCAAATCCTTACTTAGTCTTTCAGCAGCCCACGCTCGTTGACTTGAGCCGTGGTCAAAAGTTCGTAGCCTGTCTTCTTGTAGGCGGCGATGTTCAGGCTGTCTTCGAACTCGATGCCGGTATCCATGGCCTTCAGTTTGACCTTGCCACCTTCCTGATCGAGTGTGACGATCCGGTAAAGCAGCTTGGTCGACGGGTTGTATATCCAAAAATCAGTCACTTCACTTCCTCCGTTCCAGCATACTCAATTGTGGCGAACTCCACCCCGCTTATGCTCACGTCGTGGTTGACGTATACGATCACTTGCAAGCCCCATCACAAACGTAAGCGACTAGCCCAATGAACATTACAGTTGGCAAGAACACTGACATGATCAGCAAGAAGCGCATCACGCCTGCGACCTGCTCATGTGACTGACCTTTGTCCCTCAGATACTTGTAGATGCGAAAACCGACATCATCAAAGAACTTTTCTAGGTTGATCATCTCACTTCTCCCGACTGCTTAAACCACGTGACATCTTTACCGGAGATCAGGTCATACTCGCGAGCTGTAGCCTCTCTAATCGGCTCAGTGACAACTACTGGCGACCGCGACATGCTTTCGATTGCGCGGAATGCTCCGCATGTGTAGCTTCTTCCTTCGTCGTCGAAAATATCTTGCAGCTCGGTCGCAGATAAATCTTTCCATGTCTCGAAAAATTCAACTCGCGTCACTGTCAGCTGCGTCTCGCGAACATAGCACTTAGTCTTCATTTCACTTCCTCCAGTAGCCCCCAGCTTGGGCCAATCTTCGCATCCCATGGCAGCGGGATTGGTGGGTCAAAGTTCCATGCCTTCTTGTAGGGCAGGTTGTCCAGTAACCATTTACAATCGTGCAGCGCCTTCATCGACTTGTCTTTCGGGACGAACCAATACAGACCGTCGTGAAGATCGAGCACCATGCGCCCACCGACGCCAACCATGTAATCCTTGAGCACACTAATTGCGAGATACTTCTGATCACCTCCTGTCCCTTGCACTGGATAGTTGATAGAGGTGCTTTCTAGCGCCCACTTCAGGCTACCTTGCCAATCACCATTCAACTGGACACGGCTTCCCCCAAGGGTCTCGGCGTATCCAAGCCTACGACACTTTTCAGGTTGACGCTGCCAATACTTCGGCACTCCCCTGTAGACTTGTGGGTAAGTGCCATGAATAAACTGCGCCTCTTGGAGCTTCATATCCAAATCATAATCTACGCGCGCTTTCACCAACAGTCTAGGGGCTGAGGTTCTATATTGGAGGGATAAGTTAGCAAGTTTCCCTAGTTTGCGCTTGTGCTTGGCGTCTTTGTCGCCCGCCTTATTAAGCTGTATAAGTTCACGATAGTCACAGCTGTAGATCGACGAGCCCATGTAGGAGTGCGGGTCTTCGCCCGGCAGGCACAGCTTGAGCATCGTGGCGTCGCCAGACTGGATCGCCATCCAGCGAAACTCTTGGCCAGCCGCGTCGAACTCCAGCATGTCATAGCCGGGAGGCGCGATCAGCACACGTCGAAACTTGCTATCGTTCTTCTCCTGCTGGATCGCCCAGCCGATCGGAAAGTCAGTTGTCGCCACCATCAGCGTTCTCCATGATGTCTTTCTTCTTAGCGTTCTTTTTCTGCTTCGAACTGTAGGTCATACGTCCTGTATTGCCGGTTATCAGTATGTGCCCGTTGCTACGCGCAAGCCAAAATCCCGTCATCGTTTTTGGGCAGAATGTCTGAGCCCGCTCAACAATTTTAGACACGTATCGCGGCCTGCAACTACGCCAAGGATTGCCGGCAGAGATATGGCAGCAGTTATCTGCATGAACTGACGCCTTGATCCCGACCAAAGAAGCAGCAGTAGCTGCCCACTCAACATTGGATCGGATACTTGATGTGTATTTGACACCCCCATCTTTATGTCGGCTTCCATCCCAATACTGCAACTCCCTCACAAAAGCTTGTAACCCGGCTCTGTCTGTATCCAGCAGCCATGGACCTAAAACCTTCTTGTCTTTCGTGATCCAGTCTGGTCGATAAGACTTAGCTACAACGATTTCTGTGCGGTCTGGATAAGCTGCGCATACATACTCGCGATACCTGATGCCTAATGCGTCTAGCAGCAACTTGATCCGCCGTATCTTACGCTCTTTCTTGAACGTAAATTTTAAGTATTTACCAATGAGATACCCGTCTGCTTGAATGGCAGCGAATAGCCTCATCTGATCAACAGTAAACCGCCCACCCAGCTTGGCGTAACCTGCGACAGGTAGCCCTCTCTGTTCGCCCTCAAGCAGCTCATGCGCCTGTATCGTTCTCCACCTTAGCGTTTTCTGCGCGAGATAAGGAACCGTGTGGCCCAATGTAAACTTAATATCTACGCCTCGCTGCTTGACGTGGACCCACTGATCAACTTCAGGCCCCTCAAAAAGATCAGCTGGTAGAAACTCCATCGTTCGACATGGATGCGCCTGCATGATCTCCCCGCCCTTCCACTGATCCAGTCTCACCCATCCTTGCCGCGTCAAAACCTCTACGTCGCCTTGAACGCAGTAAGTGCCGAACGGGATCGCCAGTGGATGCGCGCAGTCGTCGCCGTTATAGTCAGCCGCCTCGATCGGACGCTGCGCAAACTTCTTCGAATTGTTCAGAGCTTCACGATACTCGCTCAACTGCTTGGCGCGCGGGTCTTTGAACGATAACTCGTGCAGCACTTCCTTGTCAGTGGAGCGAGAGATCGTCGTAACTTTCTCGCCGGTTTTCTTGTTGACCTTCTCATTCGTTTTGGACTTGAGCACTGGCAGCTTCCACTCGTCGAACATCAGCTTAGACAACTGGAGCGGCGATCTCACAACTTTTTCAGTAACGCCATGTTCCGCCAGCACAGCGAGACGCTCGTTCGCCGTGTTCTCCAGTTGCTGCGCCAGCTCACGCATCGCCAGTCGATCGATCGGCATCCCTTCCAAGTTAGCCTGCGCCACGAGTGGAAGACACTCAGCCTTGATCTGCGTGGCCATGCGCTGCTGATCGGTCAGCTTCTCCCACAAGTGCTTGCTCACCGCCCACGTAAAGCCAACGTCCCGCACGTTGTAGTGATGCAGCTTCCGACGCGCTTCAGGCGACGGGTCATGAAAGTCCACGTCTTCGGCGTATCCTGCATACTGCGGTAGATACTCTTCGACGCAGGACTTGAGGCCATAGGACTTCTTCTTGTGGCGCGCAGTTTCATACTCAGGCTCTAAATAATACTCCTTCCAGATAAACGAGCCGTCCATCCATTGCAGCTTGAACACAAGATCGTGGAGCCCGTAAGCCAGCAGCACGCTGATGTCGAATACGGTATACCAGCCGAGCATAATAAGTTTACGTGCGACAGCTTCCTCCAGCATCTCGCGCATCATGCCCTTGTCAGGAGCGAGCCCGCCGAACGCCTTGATCTCGGGGTCGCAGCGCATCCACACAAGACTGGTCGCCCAGAACTCGTGCTTACGGATGCGCCACGGTTGAAGCGCATACTCCGGCTTGGTTCCACTTGTTTCGAAATCGAAACATTGAACCTGCGCGTCCCAATCAGTCAGCCTTCGCATGACGCTTCATATACTCCTGCATCCACTGTTTGCCGCGCTCAGTTATAAAATGGGCAGTGCTGCCATCAGCTCGCTGCGCCGCATCATACATGAAATCGTCTCTATTGCCCCCGCCTTCTAGCCGTGCAATTTCGTGATACAGTTGACCATCGATACGCGGGGCAAGGCCATGCTCGATCTTCAGGAACAGCTGAAAGACATCAGCTTCAGAGACTTTCTTGCTCATCGGACTTCCTTTCAAGGTATTCCTTCATCCACTGTTTGCCGAGCGGGGTCAGATAGTAGACATTTTCGAACGCATTGGTGATATCTACGTTGTAGAAATAGCCCTCTCTACCGCTAGGGCGGTTCCTGCTAAGCTCATCCTCCATTCGTGTGATTGCTAGATGCGCGAACCTGTCGATCTCTACAGGAACGCCGTGTTCGATCTTCAGGAATAGCTGGAAGATGTCGTCTTCAGGGAGCGTTGCCATCGTGCTGATCCTTCAGGTTCTTGAAATCTGAAGCAAGCACCTGTCGCGAGGCGGCAAGTAGCGCGGACACGACATCCAGCTTCTCTGGCACTGCGCCAGTCAATGTGACGTGGCCCTGCACCGCGACCGACACAATCATTGTGCTGATATACCCGACAAGGTGCGTCAGCATCTCATCGCCGGTCATCTCCGGATTGGCTTCGCGAAGGCGCAGCCTGAGATGGTTTATCGCGCCATCGACACCCTTGTTCAGGACGGCGACTTCGCTGTGGCAAGCGTCGAGGTTCTCTTGGGATAGCTTGGTCATTTCTTCCTCCCTTACAGAATGTCGTCGTCGCATAGATCGCGCGCGTCTACATGCAGCCTTTTCCGCGCGCGCGCCGACGCCGCGTCGCGCCGCAAACACCCGCAGGACTTGACATCTCCACGTCTGAGCGCCTTTAGCGTCGGGCGTGTTTCGTTCCCGCAATCACAGCCGCACAGCACGACGACGTTACCAAGCCGATTATTCGGCAGGCGCTTCTTGATCGTAAGCCGGCCAAACCGTTGGCCTATCTGAAACGGTGACGGAGCAGTCATCGCACCCTCCAGTAGAAATCTCTTGATCACGGCGCTGGAAGCTTTATATTCCATCTCGCCACGGTTGAGGAACCGAAGCAGTCGGGAGCCCGGCGTCTGCCAGCGCGATGCGGTAGACGCCGGGCTTCTTCATTTACGCGTCACGCCAGACGCCAATGCCAAGGACAGCGCCTTCGGCGTTCGGCTCAGCCAACTCCCACTCGTCGTCTTCATTGCGCGTCATCCACGTCAGCTTGGTGGAGAACTTGCGCTTCAGGGCGCGGCCCTGCTCAGACGCATAGGTTGTCAGCGTGTTCTTCTGCTTGTTCGGGACGAAGAAGCTGTCGCCGATCTCCATCTCCGCGAACGGGTAACGCGGCTCACGCGTCGGCACCGTGCGAATGGTTTTCGGTTTCTGGATGTTCTTCAGGATTTGGAACGCAGCCATTAGGTTTCTCGCCTTTTATGCTCGACACACGTCTCAGCGCATACACGACTGTCGTGTGGTCTTTTCCGAAAAGCTTCCCTACAGAAATCGTCGACAGGCTCGTTTCCCTATAGATGCGCCACATAGCCTCTTGGCGGGCGTTGGACACAACTCGTTTCTTCGACTTCAAGAACGCCTCTACATCCATACGCATGTCAGCCGCAGCTTCTTTGAGCATCCTGTCAGCGACTTCGAGACCAGCGTCACCTACAATATCGAAACGCTTCAACGTCGACGCAATGTACAGACGCTCTCGCGTCATCTCTCTAAGCTCGTTACGCCGATCCAGACGAGCTTCCAGATTGGCGATATATACTGCGGCTTCAACGCGAAGCCGCAGCACTTGTTCTTCTGTTCCTACAAAACTCACAAGACGCTCGCGAATGGAACTCATAGTCTATGCCCTCACTGAGAAAGACCGAACGCCCCTAATGCAACCACTGTCGCCCCCAGCGCAATGGCCAGAACAACGCACACATGCACGATAATCGTGTCAATGTTGTCCATCATGGTCAGCCCCTATTGTCTACATGCGTCACGCATGGCCTTGAAATCTACAACCACGCCTGTAACTGCTGGAAACTGTGACCGATCAAGCTTACGCAATTCAGCCCCTAATCTCTTCTGCTCGGCGATCGAATACTCCTTCACTAAGTGTTGACAGCCGTGACTGGCGTCCCTCACGGACTGACAGCCGACAAGGCTAAAACTCACCCCGATCAGCGCTATCCGCCACATCGTCGACTGTCCTGTTCTTGTTGATCTGCGCCATCTGTTTGCGAATGATCGCCGCGTTCGCTTCCACGATGCGCGCCTGCTCATCCTTGCGCCCGGCCTCTTTGGCGCTCTCGTAGATCGCCCAGAGGAAGCCGGTGACGATCGCCATGCCGATCCCAATCAAGATAGTGCTGCCCATTGTCACCTCCGTTTTGTGCGAAAACCGCACAAAGTCTCACGCAAGAAGCTTGTTGCTCAGCTCCAGCAAAGTGTCCTGCACGATCTGCATGGCGCGGTTGGCGTTGGTCTTGCGCACCTCGCCGGTCTCTTCATCCTTGTCGAACTCGATCTCTTCGGCGCGCTTCTTCAGGTCAGCGGCGATACAGATGCGCTCGGCAAGCACCTCCGCTTTGACGCGATCGGCGACCTTTGCATCGATCTCTTCCGGCGTCGGGCCGACAGCCGGCACAACCCAGCCTGCGGGCGCATAGCCTGCGGACTCGACGAACTGCGCGATGGCGCGCAGAGGATCACGACGCTCGATCCAGAAGTTGACCTTCTCGGCGACTTCACGAGACATGGGGATAGGCGTAATGTCCATGGAAACCTCACTGACACGGAGAATGAGTGGCCGGCTGATGCGCCGAGTGGATCACGTCGACCAGCGCCGCCACGGTGAGCGAGCCAAAGGTTACGAGGAACGTCAGCAGGACGATCTTGTTGGTCATTCCCAGCTCCCGTCTTGCCGCTCGTAACGCACGCCATGTGCGCCGGGCGTCTGGTTCTGATACTTGCCGTCGTAAGGCACAGCGCCGGGCGTCACCTTGTGGAAAACCATCTGACAGATCGGCTCTCCGGCGCGGATCATGACAGGATCACGAGACAGGTTGACCAGCTCCAAGACACCGTGGCCACAGAAGCCGGGGTCAAAGAGCGTGTTCATGGCGCTCACGAAGCGCCGGGCGTAGGACGACTTGTCGACCACGAAGCCGCACACGTCGTCAGGGATGGTCAGATACTCCAGCGTGTAGGATTTCCTGCTCTGGCACATATCCGGACAGCTGATCAAAGTCTGGAGCCAGTCGTTCAGATGATAGGTGTTGGCGCGCTCGGGACTGCCAGCGTAAAACGGCTTCTGGATCAGGCGCTGCGCCAGCAAGTAGACAGGGTTTGGAGGAAGATAAACGTCTTCGGCAACGCGAAGATCGTAAGACGCGCCCGACAAGCCGTAGCTAAAGCCACATTCGTGAACGACTTTCTCGTTAACGTAAGGCCAGATCATGGGTTGCTGGATGCTGCCCCACAACTTTCCTGTAAGGACTTGACACCGTTGGTCAATGTCACGGCTGGAGAGGATCATGAACTAAGCTCCGATTTGAACGTCGATACGATACAAACTTTCGACACAAACGCAACTGCCTTCCTTTAGCTTAATGTTCCTTGTGACAGATTAGTCACAATAAGGTTTGCGACCGGAAGGCAGCCGACTACAGTGTCGAGTTTGAGGGAAGAGGCGGCGCATGACGCGCCGCCGCAGTTGTTACGGTTTTCCTAGATAACCTACCAGATCGTCACCGATCCTGACCTCGTAATCTATCGAGGCATCCGGCAGCGCAGCGAGGCACTCGCGCAGCGTAGCGTCGAGCGAAGGGATCACCAACGCCTGACGGCCCCTATCCCAAACAGGACGCTTCGCCTCCGTATCGAAACCGTTCTTCTCCATGAACTTGGTCAGACGCGTCTCGATCCGACGCGTTCGGCCACGGATTTCCTCGATCGCCTCTTCCGGCGTGAGGCGCTTGTAGGGAGCAGTCACAGGGTCACGCATCACTCGTCATCCTTCCTGAAGGCTTTCATAAAGCCTGACATATCTTCCAGAATACGCTGAGCTTCCATGGCGGCAGCCGAGCGCACCTTGTCATCCTTGCGCAGTTCCTTGGCGCTGTTGCCGAGCAACGTGCTCTGCACATCCTTGGCGATACGCTCAAGCTGCGGATCACCCAGCACGTTGAACGCCGGCAGCATATCCACAATCTCTTTCAGATTGTCGACAGTGGCTTCCTTGAAGCGTCCATTCTCTGACGCCATGCGCTCGGCGTAGTTAGTGAGCGTCGAGTGCAGCCGCTTCCAGACATCCTCCATCGCCGAGTTGACGCGCCGCGCCATCGCCTCTTCGATCTCCTGCTTGATCTCGTCTTGCTGGCCTTCGTCCAGACTGACGCGGAAGTCGTTCGCCGTGGCGACAGGATCGATGTCGAGATTGACATAGAACTTGCGCCGCAGCGTCTGCTCCGCAGGATAGTCGTTCGGGTCAAACAGCGAGCCCATGCGGAACCTCGCCTGCTCGAACGCCAGCGGATAGCCCTTGTCGAGAAACTCTTGAACCGCCTGCTCGAACGTGTAGCGCAGCGCAGCGTGCTCGGTCATGAACTGCGTATACATCTTGCGCGTCAGCAGACGATCGCCGTTATCCTTCCACGGCAGCGTCTTGCGGTAGAAGTGCAGCCGCAACTGCGTGGCAGCCTGCCCGACATCCTTGAGTGCCTCTTTCGGGATTAGGTGCTTGTTGACACGCGCCGCATCCTCATGCGCCTGCGCCTCCTGCGTCACACGAGCGGACGCTTCCTTGTCGAGACGATGACCAGACCACAGACCGATCTGGCAGTTCACAACCATACATTCGTTGACGATGCTCATCTTACTTTCCTTCCTTACTGTTGAAGTAGTTCTCCAACCACAAGCGGCCTTTATCGCTCAGGGTCCGGTTATGCTTAAAGGGGCAGAACTCATAAAGTCGTGCTTTTATCGCACCTTCGACAACTTCAAAGTCCACGTGCATTGCTGGCTGGCCGTTCGTCGCCCCGCTTGCAATCTTGATCAGAAGCTGCGCGACACGATCATCAAAAGGTTCAACCATTCTCTCGCTTCCTTTCATAGTTTTCAAGCCAAGCGCGGCCTTCGTCGGTCAGATGCCGTGTTGTTCCAAGCTCCGAAGACATCCTGAGGTTGTATAGCTTGGAAGTAAAAAACGTCCTGTTGATTACTTCACCAAGTCCTTGTGGTAGTGGACCATCGCACAGCCCGTGAGAAATCTTCAGCAAAAAGCTGAAGATTTCTTCGTCGGTCGCGCCCTTACTCATCGCTGCGCTCCCTTCGATGCAGGGTCATGACGATGGCGTGCTCGACAGACTTGTAACGCTGCGCCGTCATGGTGATACGCCCATCATCCCATGTGACCACCTCTTCATCTTCGCTGACAAGCACATCCTCGCTGTCATCAAGCTTGAAGCCGATATACTGAGTGCTCAACCCTGTGCATCCGTATAGAGAGCGCAGCGTAGTTTTTTCTCCTACCACAACCCCAAAACTCAGATACTTGTCATGTGTCTTCACCCTTCCATTACGAGTGATGGAAAAAAGATAAGTGACTAGCAGCTGACTTTGATTGTCGTCCCGATCGGGGACGGCTTCCTTGTCGTCAGCACCATGAGTGGGAACGGCATTTCGTGATCGGGCCAAGGGGTCTCTCCATCCGTAACAAGTATGACGGCTTCAGGCTCATAGTTCTGCTCGACATACTCAAGCGCCTTGTCCATACGCGTCCCGCCGCCTCCAACGGGCGCAATCTGCGGACGCTCGCCGGCCATGAACTCCTGCTCGCCGCCAAACGCAGCATCCCACCAGATACAGCGCAGAGACGACGGGCGCAGTTCTTCCATGCAGTCCAGCGCAATACCCATGATCAGCTTCATATCCTCCTGACTGATCGAGCCAGACGTGTCGCCGATCAGGATCAGCTCGCCCATCCGGTAAGCCTTCATGCCCGGCATATAGATATGACGGATACGACGGCTGCGCACTGACCAGTTCTCATCCTCACGCACCAGATGCTTGGCCAACACCTGAAGCTCGTTCCACCACGGCTGCTTGGGCCGCAGCACACCGTTGACGAAACGCTCCAGACCGGACGACATCTGACCAGCCTGCGCCGCCAGTGTCGCGGCGCGCGCCACTGCGCCCATGATCTCTTGACGCACCTGCTCTTTCTCAGCGTCGGACATGCTACCATCGGGTAGCAGATCGCCACCCATGCCGCCGAAGTCTTCGGACGGTCCGTTCCCTCCGTTCCCTCCGTTCCCTCCGTTCTTCTGCATCTCCTGCTTGAGCAGTTCGTAAATCTGCTCAGCCTGCATCTCAGCGAACTGCTTATCACAGCACGCCTTTTCCCAAATTTCGAAGCCGGCTTCCTTCAGGCGCAGGTTGATCTCGTGATCGCCTGCGACGTTCCACAGCTCAGGATGCCGACCCTGCTGACGCCACTGATGCAGGGCGAACTTATGCGCCAGCTCATGAACGAAGCCGAACTCCTGCACTCCCGGCGACTGCGCGTTGAACCAGTCGACGTTGTAGAAGATACTCTTGCCATCCGTGGCCATGGTCTTGATATCCGGATGACCTCCCGGCACCGCTATGACTCTGGTCTCGGCCGCGAGCGCAGCCCAGAACACATGCTTAAAGACGATCCTCGCCCTTACGCGTTCCATCGGGTCTATCTGTTGCATCGTTTTCCCTTTCGAACTTTCGCATCCACTCGCGACCACTGTCGCTCACAGTTCTTTCACGACTATTATGGTCGCAGTTATAAAATCGCTCTTCCCATAAATCCTTCAGCACTGGCCATAGCGGCGTGAGAACGGTCAAGCCGTTTAACATGACATGCTCCTGAAGATGGAGCATGTTGTAATGCTCGCGCCCCGAGTTGGGGCGCGACGCATCTTTGTGCGGTTTTCGCACAAACACCTCCTACACGTAGGCAGTGTTGACCGCTTGCCGAACAGCTTCGGCAAACGATACGCCAGACCTCTTGGCGTAAGTCGAGACCGCCTTGAACTGACGCTTGGTCAGAACAATGGTGATCTGCTTGCGCTCATGCGGCAAGTCAGTGCCGGCCGCAAGAGTAGGCTTGCGATAACGCACCGTGTCAATCTTGGCCATTTACTTCTTCCTCTTCTACATACTCAGCAGGATTGCTGAGAACTTTCACGCCAGCAGGGGTCAGCTTCGTCTGCATCAGAACACCTTGTGAACGCGCTTGGCGTAGCGTATCGACGCATCAGACCGCGTCAAATCATCCTTCCCCTTTCCATCCGTGCGACGCATGGCGAGATGCCATGCAATCGTCTGATACATGACCGGCAGCCGGGCCAAGAACTGATCCAGCTTGTCGACCGTATTCATGTCCATGTCGCCAGAGACAGACACGGCCGTGGCGTAGAGCATGCTCTCCTCGTTCGGCAGCGGCACGCCGGACGGGTCTTTCAGGATATCCTTGGTCTTGAGCACCTTCTGCCAGACATCGGCAAAGCCCATGATCTCGGCCGTGACGCCGTCGCCGACTGCGCCCATCATGGCGGCCCGCTTCACATCCAGCGGCAGCTTATCGTCCATCCACAGCCGCCACGCCATGGCGTTGGTGCGCGGCGTAGCGAAGGCGACGACAGACCGATCCTCCGGCTTGAACGTGAAGAACAAATCCTTCTTAAACTCATAGAAGGCCACGGCCATTGGCGTGCCGCCCTGCGCCAGCCACCAATCATACCAAGCCTGACGATCGGCAATCGCCTCGACATGGATGAAGCGGTTCAACACTGTAGTCGGCAGCACGACGCTTGTGCCACGATCGCTGAGCCGATTGGTCGCAGAGACCAGACAGACATTGTCCATCAGCTCATGCTCCGCAACGCGCCGCTCATTGATCAGCTGCATCAGGAGCGGGAACATGCCAGCGCCAGCCGAGCCAATCTCATCGACGAGCAGCACGATCGTCCGATCGTGAGGAAAGCGCGGGTTGCCCTTGAACGGCAGCACACTCGGCATGGACCAGATCGTAAACGGCGTCTCGACGCCATCGATGCGGATGAACTCGGGCAGGCCACGAATGTCAGGGCTGTCGTGATAGTTGGCCCTGAAGTCCACCAGAACCGCGTCAGCCTCGTTCGCGAGCTGGACGACGCTTTCCGTCTTGCCAAGGCCGGGCGCTCCGTGGATCAGGACCGGCAGCTTACGCTCAAGAGCGACAAGCTTGAGGAAATCCTTGAGAGCGGGAATGGTCAGCTGTGCAGGCATTTTACTTTCCTTCCGGAGTTTGTGCGAATTTCACACAAAGGTTGCAGTCGTGGACACACTCTTCACATTACACAGTTATCATACACTTAAAATCTTTGATTGTCAAGTGCTACTCAAACATCTCCACTCGATAGAGTTAGTGGCAAGTGTCAGATCATGAACTGATACTTGCGAAAGTTCCTCGTAACCTTGTCCAGTTCGGACAGCTTGATCGAAGGCACGTCATGCCGCTCGACCGCGCCAGAGCACGCCATGACCGCCATCTCGATGCCTTCCCTGAGCGTATAAGGCACTCCCTTCGAATATCGGCTGCGGCCGGACTTGCAACCAAAGGTCATGTGAACTAGCTCAGGCCAGCGCTCCCTATCCTGAAGACATGCCAGAACATGGCTAGCCTGTGTGCCCGTATAGTAAGTGACGATCCGACCCTTGTGCGCTAGATACATGTCGGCCCACATGAAGAAATCCTCAAGCGGCAACGTCTTCCTGAAGGCATTGATCGCCTTTCTGTTGCACGAGTAGGTTCTGATCGGGTAAGGGTTCTCATGCTCCCACTCGCCAGCGTCATTGCGACGATAACCGCCATCAGCGTCGTAGACTTCGCCTTCCTTCCAAGGACGGTAGCTACACCACCCAGCTTCTTCCTTTCCGCGCCGGCACGCGATCAGCGTGCCAAGCCTGCTCAGCATGATCGGCGACATGCCGTCTGGCAGCACCTTCTCCATGACCTGATTGGTCGAGATCGACGCATAGCCGATAACCCTGATGTGACCGTCAGGATAATAAATGACAACATCCGTGTCGTAGTAGCGGCAGCCGATCGCATCATCACCGTATCTGACGATCTTCAGGGTATTATTCTTACGCTTGTCTAGCAGCCGCACGTCGTCGCGAAACTTGTTACGCTTGCCGTCGAGCTTGTCGTTCTCAGTCCAGACGCGCAGAGCGTCTTCATAACTCTTGATGCGAGGGATGCCGTAATTGCTGATGACTTGAGCCATGACGTATTCCTTTCATGTGCTGGCGTGTGCCGGACAACACTGCCGGGCAGGTTAGAGGTTTGTGCGAAACTCGCACAAAGTTACTTGAGCTTCTCCACGCGCTTGCGATCGTGACGACGTTTCACCATCCGACGATGCCACTGATCGAACTCATGATCCGTTCCCGGCTCCCATCCTCTGCTCTCCATGAACAGCGCGTAGTTCACACGACGCAACGCCTCGGCCGCGTCGAGAGTGAACGCGCCCATTGCATCGCTGACAAGGTCCGAAACTTGCTCAGGGTCATACCCTCCCTTCGTCATGGTGATGGCGATCTTGGCGACAGCATTGGACAGCTCCTTGCTACGTAGCAGAAGCATCAGGATGCCATAGACGCGTCGCGCCTTGGCGTCTTTATCTTCTTCGTCGGACATGACTATTTCTCCACCTCAGTCGAGACCCATCCGACGCGGTTGCCGTTGATGTCGCCAAGCGGGCGATGAAAGTCTTCATCCTTGGGCAGATCGCCGCGATCGAGCGACTTCACAACAGTTCCAAGGATGCGTGCCACCTCATAACGCCAGTCATTCGGAAACTGAAAATCGTCATTACCCATGACGATGTCAATATGGAACGTGCGCATATCTATTCTCCATCAGTTGAGGATTTGTGCGAAACTCGCACGGAGGCATCTCACGCTCCCCAGTAGATACCGCCGTCGCCGACGCGCGTTCCGAGATAGCCTTCAAACCCTGCATAGAGCCACGGTTTTCTAGCTATCGACTTGCGCAGCTCGTCATCCGTGATCGGGTTATGACCGAACAACAGTTCAAGCATGACTTCCTGCTTGGCGACGATCTTTTTGAAGCCGTCGAAATACATTTGAAGCTGGCTCATCTCACCACTCCACCGTGTTCACGAACAGCACGCGCGCCATACGATACGGATAGAACCGCAGCTCGTCGCCGTAGTTCTCAACGCGACCACGCACGCCGTTGAGGCCGACAAGGCGCTTGGCCCGGCGCAACAAGGCGCGATCTGAAATGTCAGCGGGGGCGTCGAACTGGCGACGCTCGACCCAACAGTAGTTGGCTTCCCCGCCAAAGGTGTCGGTATACTCGACAGCGAATTTGCAGCGTTCGGGTGTCATGGTCTCATCCTTTCCTAGTTTGTGTTAAATTCGCACAAAGTTATGCCTGTGTCGTAATCCACGCCTTGCCGTAAGCCGTGACTTCACCACACTCAATGAGCAAGGTGCCTAAGTCGCCAAGCGACCATGCAGCTTCCGCAATACCATGTAGCTTCTTCAGGATCATTGCCTGAATGACGTCATTAGACAAGCCTCTAACGCCACTCAAGTTAGCGACGCGCAAGTCAGCGCCACTCAAGTCAGCGCCGCGCAAGTCAGCGCCACTCAAGTCAGCGCCCCGCAAGTTAGCGCGCCACAAGTCAGCGCCACTCAAGTCAGCGCCACGCAAGTCAGCGCTACGCAAGTCAGCGCCGCGCAAGTTAGCGCGCCACAAGTTAGCGCCACTCAAGTCAGCGCCCCACAAGTAAGCGCCACTCAAGTCAGCGCCACTCAAGTCAGCGCCACTCAAGTTAGCGATGCGTAAGTCAGCGCCACTCAAGTTAGCGCCACTCAAGTTAGCGACGCGCAAGTCAGCGCCACTCAAGTCAGCGCCGCGCAAGTCAGCGCCGCGCAAGTCAGCCCACGGCTCTATCTTATACCCATTCACAATCATGTCAGCCTCCATGCTCTGCGGCATACGCGATCATCCAATTTTTCGCCCACGCGGTCAGCTCACCGCGAAGGATATACTTGCGATGATGCACGACCGCGTGCTCTGCGCTTTTCAAGTCGCAAGGCTCTTTTATGCCGTTCGCAATCTTCATGCAGGCGCGAAAGGCCAGATCGTCAGCCGATGTAAACTCACTACGGATATGGCCCTTGCCATAGTCGCCACGCTTGTTCTCGCGCCGCCAGCGCGCCATCAGCTTCGCGCCAGACTTGGAATGCGGGTTGCACTCGCGTCCTTGGAAGGATGCGGCCGCTGCGCCATGTGCTTCCTTCCATCCTGTCAGATGCGTGGAATGAATGATTGGCCCATTCCAAATGGCGCGAAACGCCTCTTGCGTCAGTTCGGTCATCGCGGCCATGGTCAAAACCCCTTGATCGCCTTGACGACATAATCACGCTTGTTCTCGCTCCAGACGGCGAGCGTGACGCCATACGTGGCGTTCGGCCGGTTCCACGCGTCCTTGTGCGGCTCGGCTTGGTTGAAGATCGTGCGCGCCTTCTTCCAGCTGTCGCCGATGTAGAGCAGGCTGTTCATGCCGCACGGCGTTGTCACTTGGCTATCGTTGCGATCGACGCGGTAGGTGTTAGGCATTGTCTTCTCCTTTCGTTGTTTTGTGTTAAATTCGCACAAAGTTATGCCTGTGTCGCAAGCCACGCCATGCCGGCGTCAGTCACTTCCCCACGATCAATAAGGAAGCTGCCGGAGTCGCCAAGGTTCCACGGGGCCTCCGCAATGCCGTGAAGCTTCTTTAGGATTATTGACTGGATGGTGTCAGTCGATAACCCTTTGACATCATACACGTCAGCGAGACGCAAGTTAGCGCCACTCAAGTCAGCGCCACTCAAGTCAGCGCCCCGCAAGTTAGCGCGCCACAAGTCAGCGCCACTCAAGTCAGCGCCACGCAAGTCAGCGCCCCACAAGTAAGCGCCGCGCAAGTTAGCGCGCCACAAGTTAGCGCCACTCAAGTCAGCGCCCCACAAGTAAGCGCCGCGCAAGTTAGCGCGCCACAAGTTAGCGCCACTCAAGTCAGCGCCATGCAAGAAAGCGCCCCGCAAGTTAGCGCGCCACAAGTCAGCGCTACGCAAGTCAGCGCCGCGCAGGTCAGCGCCCCGCAGGTCAGCGCCACGCAGGTCAGCGCCCCGCAAGTCAGCGCGCCACAAGATAGCGCCCCGCAAGTTAGCGCGCCACAAGTCAGCGCTACGCAAGTCAGCGCGCGGCTCTATCGTGTAGCCGTTGGTGATCATTGGCTTTTCCTTTCGTTGTTTTGTGTGAATTTCGCACAAAGTGGCTACAGCCACGACACAATCTCGACTGTAGCACTAATTATACACTTAAAAGTTTTGATTGTCAAGCCCTGTATGTCTTCCAGATAGGCCCTTAGACTAGTGTGCCGTCAGCGGCCGGAGGCTTGCAGGCAGATATCCCACGCTGCGATAGCATAGACGAACAGCCATGCGACGATGCAGGCGAGGGCGAGTTTCATATCACTCTCCGTCTTTCGGGATCAGGGCGCGGATAGCGTCGGCGATTGCGTTCCCAACGCGCTCAACAAGGTCGCTCATTGCTTCGCCTCTATGGTGTATGTGAACGTCATGCCCATAGAGGCCAGCAGGTCTTCCGCTTCGACGATCGTGGGCATGTGTCGGCCTTCCTCAATCGCCCGCAGGCGTGTCTTGTCGTAGCCGCTGATCTTGGACAGCTGTGTGCGTGACAGGTTCCTCGCAAGGCGCTCTTGGAAGATGGTGTCAGCCACTGGATGGCGTTTGACAGCGGCCAGCTTGGCTTGGCACGCCAAGTGTGTCACGTAACGATGGCAGCCACATGACTTGGTGTTGCCGGCACGTAGGTGATGGCCTTCAACGATTGTCGTGTTGCCACAGTCACATTCGCAGCGCCACGCGCCATTGCCTTCGTGAGATCGGGCAGTGAGCCGCCCAAATCGCTGGTTGGTATGATCGAACTTGCGAGTGAACAGCATCAGGGTCGCCTTAACTACAGAGCCGAAGGGTAGGTGACAGAGAGAGAGGTTTTGGCAAGGGTGAGATGTTTGACTCGCACGTCCAGATCATCGTGTGGCCTTTGAACACTGAGTGCGTGGCATACGCCAGCAGAGCTGCGGCGAGCAGGTTCAGGATTGGTCTAACCATTGGTCGGCTCCGTGGTTTGTGCGGTTTTCGCACAAAAACTTTCCACCCATTGTTGGCCAAGATCAGTCAGGCCAGAGTAGCCCACCATTCCAAGGCATGACGCCACCACCTCAGCATCAGTGGGATCGGACAGTGGCACGCCATTAGCTATCTTTAGCAGGAAGCTGAACAGTTCCGCGTCGCGAAGTTGATTGGACAGGCGGCGGACCAGCTCGTGAGATGTTACTCGCTCTGTTATTGCAACTACCACGCTACGCCCAGACGGCATACTCAGGTGCAGCATGTCGCCAGCAGTCATGTGCATATTTCTGACGCAGATATACGTCGGTCGCTCGATCATGGTCACACCATCGTGATACTGTCGGGGTCGTAATGATAGACAGGGCCTTGAGGCAGCTCGTCATCCCAATCCAGATAGTAGAGAGGTTCGTCGCTCTCGTGGCGGCGTTTTATTTCGGACAGGATGGCCGAGTAGGCTTCTTTGCTCACACCACAGTTTTTGAGCAGGTTCGGGGTCATGTTCAGCCCGACATCGATCGTGTATTGGATGAAGCCGTTGAGGCCAGCGCGTGTGAACGTGTGGAGCGGCTTAGGGAATGGATACTTGGGGTCGATCTTGGCTTGCGTCTTAACTACTGTACCGAGCGGCTTCTCAATTTCAGCTAGCGCGATGGAGCGTAGAAACATCCCGATCGTCAGCCCTTTCCTGTCCGCGTGAGCACGAAGCAAATCAAGTTCGGTCGGTTTGAATGAGATTGAGACGCGCTTATCCCTCATCTCATTTTCTAAAGTTTTCTGGATATCCACCATTTACTGTCGCTCCAGTGTCGCATCGGTGCCGCAGCAGTGCCGTAGCGATGTAGCAGCGATGTCGCACCGATGCAACAGTTTTTTCTTGTCAAGCTGGAGGCTGTAGGCGTGATTTAAGGGATTTTTGTGCGGTTTTCGCACAAAGATTATGAGTTAGAAAAGACGCAAGTGGTTGTTAGTGCTCGATGATGGCGGGTTTTCGCGATTTTTCGGTATATAGGGGCGAAACGGGGCGGGCGCGTTCGAGCCATTTTCGCGAAAATCGAACTTCGGCAGTTTGATCTATGTTTGTTCTTTTTAAATTAGATAAATATATATAAAGATCAATAAAACCAGTGGCTTACGCACCAAAAACACTTGCATGGAGTCAGTTACAAAATGTGAAAGCTCCAATGGCATCAGTGGCTTATCGCACTTTCAGATAACTTGATAAGGGCCTCTATTCATTAAAGTCTTAATTTTCTGCTTATTTTTTAGGCAATTCTATTTATTTAAATTGTAAATCTTTTGTGCGAAAGTCGCGCAAACTTTTAAGATGTTCAGGATGCTTTAACTACAATGTCGCTATCTGAAAAACTTTCGCGAGTATGAGGCTATTTTTTACGATTTGTTAAAGCCTTAACTACAATGT
>Ga0129333_10001601_pt1 | contig 20634 bp, 19 predicted proteins | sample CPB6_08_DNA_FD_94474 | JGI IMG/M metagenome (GOLD analysis project Ga0129333, IMG submission 94474) | Freshwater to marine salinity gradient microbial communities from Chesapeake Bay, USA - CPBay_Sum_0.6_0.8_DNA | ecosystem: Environmental > Aquatic > Marine > Coastal | place: USA: Chesapeake... | reverse complement strand
GATCGATGACATCCGGCGTCAGTTTGGCTCGCAGCTGCGCCTCGTCACGCAGCTCGGGCTCGAATATCTCGCCTTCAACACGCGACGAGGCGCGACCGCCGACACACGGGTACGCCGCGCGCTCTCGATGGCCATCGATCGGGAACGCATCGTCGTACGCATCACGCGTGCGGGCGAGCCGCCCGCGTACTGCGTGGTGCCACAGGGTGTGCTCAATTATCCGACCCGCGGCTGTGCCGACTTCGAAAAAATGGAGCCGACGCAACGTCTCGCCGCAGCACGACGTCTGCTCGCTGCGGCAGGTTATGGTCCTTCGCGGCCGCTCACACTGCGTTTTCGAGTCAACAATTCCGACACGCAGCGCAAGATCGCGCTCGCGGTGAGTTCGATGTGGCAGCCGCTCGGTGTCAAGGTAGAGCTGATAGGCAGTGAAATGAAGGCGCATCAGCAGGCCTTGGCACAAGGCGACTTCGATGTCGCGCGCGGCGCGTGGTATGGCGAGGATCGCGATGCCTTGTCGTTTCTCAGGCTACTCGATGGCCGCGCACCGGCGCTCAACATCTCGGGGTTCGACAACGCCGAGTACAAAGCGCTGCTCGATGAGGCCGACAATTCGGCGGACCTCGCAGAGCGCGCGGCGTTTTTGCAAAAGGCCGAGGCGCTGGCGATGCGCGAACAACCGATTGCTCCGATCCACGTTTACGTGAGCCGACGGCTGGTGTCGCCGCGTGTCAGCGGCTGGGTCGATAACCCTCGCGGCCTGCACCTGAATCGCTACTTGGCGGTTCGCTGAGTACCGTCACGGCTCACGGCCGGGCCGTCGGTCACGATCTCCAGCCATTCGCCGGCGGCACCGCGCATCAAAGTGACTGCGCGGCCGTAGTAGGGCGCCTCGGCGCGGGGACGAGTCGCGCCATGACCTGTTTGAGCGCTGATTTTGTCGGCCAAAAAAGTCACCATGGCCATCCCTGGCGGCAAGTCGCCCTCACGCTGCGGGCGCGGTACGGTGACGGCGGGGTACTCGTCGAGTTCGATCAAAAATCCGGGCGAGAGCGTGGCGAGCGCGATGCGGATTTTGCCGTCGGCGGGCAGCTTCAGAGCGGCTTGCAGCACGCTGACCGTCGAAGAATACGGCTCGGTCACGGTCAGGCCGAGCGCATCGGCGTAAAACTTCCGCATGGCGTCCATCGACGGGCCACCCAATACCACGATGAACGTGCGATCCACGAACGCCTTGGCCGGGGTCTTGATGAAGCTGCCCCCTTCGGGCGGAATGCGCGTGAAATAGTTGAGCTCATCGGCAGGCCCGAGTGCCTGCATCGCGATGACCTTCGAATTGGAGCCGAGTGGAGCCGTCGGACCGATGACGCGAAACGGCGAGTTGGCCGCGCGAAAACGATTTTCGAGGGCAAACGGGTCTTCGACCAGGATCTCGTTGGAGTTCCAGCCGTGAGTGCGCATGGCGGCGTAACCCGGGGTAGGCGGCCTCTCGATGACACGCAGATACACTTCGGAGTCGCTCGCGCTTTTGAGCAGCAAATAAGGGCTGCCCGCCGCGAGCGGCGCACCCCAGCTGGCGGCGAGTTGCGACGAGATCGTACCGCGCTCGGTCACGCGAAACCCCAGCCACTCGGCATAGGCTCTCTCGGCATCGGCGAGATTCGGCACCACGAGGGTGACCATGAGGATGGCCGTCAGCATGCAGTCATTCCCTTTCGCGATCGAAGTCGGCAGTGTACGCACGGTTGCTGGATGACGGGAGAACGCGGTGATCGATCTTTACTTCTGGCCGACTCCGAATGGCCACAAGATTCCCATCATGCTCGAGGAGTGCGGGCTCGAGTATCGGGTCAAGGCCGTCAACATGTTGCGTGGCGAGCAGTTCAGGCCGGGCTTCTTGCGCATCAATCCGAACAACAAGATTCCTGCCATCCTCGATCACGAGGGACCGGGCGGTGCACCCATGACGCTTTTCGAATCTGGGGCCATACTGCAGTACCTCGCCGAAAAGAGCGGGAAATTCCTGCCCCGGGCGCGTCGCGAGCGCTATCAGGTGATCCAATGGCTCACCTTTCAGGTGGCCAACGTCGGGCCGATGTTCGGCCAATGCGGACACTTTTTAGGCTATGCGCCGCGCAAGATTCGCTACGCCATCGAGCGCTACCGTAACGAGACCCTGCGGCTCTACGGGGTGATGGATCGGCAGCTGGGCAAGCACGAATTTCTGGCGGGGCGTTATTCGATCGCCGACATCGCCACTTGGCCTTGGGTGAGGGTGCGCTGGTTGCATCGGATCGAGCTCGACGAATTTCCGAACGTGGCGCGATGGTATCGGCAGATCGAGGCGCGTCCGGCGGTACAGCGGGGCCTTGCGGTACTGGCGCGGCACGAAAAAATCGGCAACCCCGACGCCAAGGCCCGGGAGGCCTTGTTTGGTCGCAGTCAGCTGACGCAGGGCGGGCGAAAAAGTCGCAGGGTGGACAGTCGCCGATGATACCGGGGAGGGGTGTGCACCCCGATCGTGCGGCAGGCGTATAGTCGGGAATGGACGGGCCCGCTCGGGCTCCGCGGAGGAAGCACGATGAAGTTCATCCAGCACAAGCGCAGCAAAGAGGTCGAAAAGTGGCTGCGTCAGGAAGAGACCGAGCAGAAGCGACGCTACCGAAAGATCGTCGCCGAGCAGGACGCCCTGACCCCCAAGCGCGACAAATGGATCGCCGACTTTTTGTACCGCATCCAGACGCGTGGCGTTCACGTCCACTACAACCAGATGCGTAAAGTCGCGCCGGAAGAAATTCCGGTGAAGCCCAAGCGCAAGTTCAAGGTCGTGTTCTGAGCGAAGTCCCGGGAGTTAAACACCATGGCTAGACCGCATATCGAACCCTTCGTCGACCGCGACGTTCCGTTTAAGAAAATGACCCTGCCGGGCTTCCCGAAGGGCATGCATTACAAGATGCTGTCGCTCGACACCGACGACGGCGCCTGCACCATGACCTGTCTGTTCGAGCCGGGTTACCGCCAACCGCCGGGCATGAGCTACACCGAGTACGAGCTCTTCATCATGTCGGGCTACATCAAGGTCGGCGAAAAAGTCTGGGGCCCGGGCAGCTATTTCTTCGTTCCGGCGGGTGTCGCCATCGAAGAGTTGACCTCGCCGCGCGGCGCGACCGGTCTCATTTTCTACAACTACGGCGAGCCCTCGTTCGTCGAATCGACCAGCGATCACAAGCATGCGGAGCGCGATCGCTTCGCCGCCGTCAATTCTTACGACGACATGCAGTGGACTTCGACCAATTTCTTCCCGGCCACGGCGCCGGGCTGCATGGTCAAGGTCCTGCGCTTCGACCAACGCACGCAAGGATTCACCTTTCTTTACTGCATGACGCCGAACTTCTGGCAGGACAACATCTCCTACCACGACTGCTGCGAAGAGGCGTACCACATTTGGGGAACCTCGTGGATGATGCAGTTCGGCGATCTGCCGACCGGCGGCTATTTTTGGCGCCCGCCGTACATCAACCATGGCGCCTTTGCCTCGAAGCTCGGCATCCTGGCGATCGGTCGTACCGACACCCAGCTCTACAACCACTTCCACTTCAATCCCTGGACCAACATCGAAGAAAACCGCGATCGCGCGGCCAATCGAATGATGCAGTGGAAGCCCGATCTCTATAAATGGATCAACACCCATGGGCACAACCACCCGGTCGACTTCGAGTACGACCACGGTCACGCCCATGGCGACATGCCGCACCACCACGGTGACGGCGCGGTCGAACACAAGCACAAGAAAAAGCGACGACGCCGCTGAGGCGGGACTCGCTCAGGCGGATCACGATCGCAATCAGGCTTCGGTGACCGTGGCTCGCGCTGCGATTGGCATCGCAAAGCCCCATGGTGCGAGCGCTGAAGATCCGGTCGCCGACATGCTCTTCGTCGCAGACATGTTGGCGAGCATGCGTGGCAAATCCGAAGAAGTCGCCAAGCGATTGCAAGTTTCGGCGCCGGCGATGCGTCTCGGTCTTGCGGGCGTCGACCCTGAAAAAATCTACGCGGCGGCGGCGACCGAGGCCGCTTCGATCAGCAAGGCGCTCGGCTGATGGCACGGGTGACCCGCACAGTCGGCGGCTGCTTGTCGATGCTCCTCGTGGTGGCGGCATTCGGCAGCGGTCCCGCAAGCGCAGTCGAATACGAATTGCGTCCGGACGGCGGCGAAATTTTCGGCAAGGTCGAGCGGGTGCGCACCCGATACCAAGACACGCTGATCGAGCTCGCGCGACGCTACAGCCTCGGTTACGAGGAGTTGGTGCGCGTGAACAAGGGTGTCGATCCTTGGCTTCCGGGCGAGGGCACGCAGGTCGTCATTCCCGGTCAAAGATTGTTGCCACCTTCCACCCGCGAAGGAATCGTCGTCAATCTGCCCGAACACCGCATGTACTTCTTTCCGCAGGCCAAGAAGGACGAAGCCGCCAAGGTGATGACCTTTCCCGTCAGCGTCGGCAAGATGGACTGGCGTACGCCGATCGGGGTCACCAAAGTGGTCTCGAAGCAGAAGGATCCACCATGGTATCCACCCGAGTCGGTGCTCAAAGAGCACGCGGCGCGAGGCGATCCGCTGCCCGAGGTGGTTCCACCCGGCCCGAACAATCCACTCGGCGCGCATGCCCTGCGGCTCAACATTCCCGGGGGTTCCTATCTCATTCATGGCACCAACAACCCGGACGCCGTCGGGATGGCCGTGACCCACGGTTGCCTGCGCATGTATCCGGAAGATGTTGCCGTGCTGTTCGATGCCGTCAAAGTCGGCACCAAGGTTCAGCTGATCAACGAACCGCTGAAGATGACTCGGGTCGACGGTGAGATCTGGATCGAGGTGCATCCGCCGGTCGACGAGCAGGGGCAACTCGCTCAAGTGAAACTGACCGATTTCGAGCAGCGGCTCGACACCTTGCTTGGCGACACGGCGGTCGCCATCAACTGGGACATTGCGATCGAAGCGCTGCGCGAGGCGACAGGTATCCCGGTGATGATCGGGCTCGAGTTGACGCCGCAGGGCTAGGCGAGGGCCGTGTGATGGCCGCCGTCCACCGGCAGAATCACGCCGTTGACGAACGAACCGGCGTCGCTCGCCAGCAGCAAAGCGGGCCCGATGAGTTCCTCGAGTCGACCAGCGCGGCCCGGTGGGGTTTTTTTGAGATAGGCGATCCCCTCCTCGGTGGCAAAGAAATCGGCGTTCATCTCGGTGACGAACCATCCGGGTGCGATGCCATTGACGCGTATGCCGTGACGCACGAACTCGAGCGCCATCGCGCGCGTCGCGTGGGCGAGTGCCGCTTTCGAGGCCGAGTAGGCGGCGTGACCGGCGCCAACGCCGATGCCGAGCACCGATGTCACGTTGATGATGCTGCCGCGACGTTTCGCCGCAACCAAACGCCGCGCTGCCTCCTGCGACACGTTCCACGCTGCCGTGAAGTTGGTCGCCATCGTCGACTCGAGCGTCTGGGCGTCGGTTTTGAGAAAGAGTGCCGGCTTGGCGATACCGGCGTTGTTGAGAATGACATCGGGCACGCCGAGCTTTGCGGTGACCTCGTCGAAGGCCCGCGTGATGCCGTCGCGGTCGGTCACGTCGAGCGCAACCGCCATCGCTTTACCACCCGCCGCCGAGATGGCCTCGGCCATTTCGGCGAGCCGATCGACGCGTCGTGCCGTCAGGGCAACCCTCGCGCCGGCGCGCGCGAAGGCGAGGGCGAGTGCCTGGCCGATGCCACTCGAGGCGCCGGTGACGAAGGCCACTTTGCCATCGAGCCGGAATGAACTGCGCACGTCCATTGCGACATCCGGCGCGGACTCGTTTGCCTGCGGGGTGTTGGTCATGCGAAGGATGATACCGTAGGCGCCATGAGCGATCTGATCGACCATCCCGAGACAGCGGCCTTCGTACCGAGCGGTGTCATCACGCTCACGTCCGACTTCGGTCTGCGTGATCCTTTCGTCGGCGTGATGAAGGGTCGAATTTCGAGCGCCGCGTCGGCCGTACGCGTCATCGATTTGACCCACGAGATCCTCGCGCATTGGCCGGCCGAGGCGGGGTTCTGGTTGGCGCGTTCCTATCGTTATTTTCCGATCGGCACCGTGCACGTTGCGGTGGTCGACCCGGGTGTCGGAACGGCACGCGACATCGCGATGGTCCTGGCGGAGGGGCATTTGTTCCTCGCGCCGGACAATGGGTTGCTGGCGGACGTGGTCGAGCAGACGCCTAACGCGCAGCTCTGGCATCTCGATACGCGTGGTCTCGCATCGCTCGGAATCAACAAGCCAAGCGCCACGTTTCATGGTCGCGATATCTTTGCTCCGGTCGCGGCGGCGCTCGCGTCGCGACAGATCTCCGTCGAGCAGCTCGGCAGCCGCGTCGACTCCCTGGTACCGAGTTGGGTGGACGAACCCACGACGAGTCGCGATCGCGTCAACGGTGTCGTCATCACCATCGACCATTTCGGCAATCTGATCACCAACGTCGGGCAGGCTTCGTGTACCGGATTCGTCGATCCGATCGTGCACGCCGGCAAGTTGGCGTTGCCGCTGCGTCGCACCTACGGCGATGTGACACCGGGCGATCCCATCGCGCTATTCAATTCATTCGGCGTCATCGAGATCGCCGTCGCCGAGCGTCGTGCTGCCGATGTGCTCGGACTTTCGCGGGGCGCGCCCATCACCGTCCGCGACGGCGTTCGCCGCATCTGAACTTGCGCGCGGGCGCGTTTTCGTTATAGTTACGCGTCGTTTTTTGCGGGTTGCACGTAACCCGTTGATTTTAAAAGGTTTCATCATGTCCGAACGAGATTCCGAAGGCTTCGAGCTCGACGAAGAAATGCTGAGCGAGGCAGCCAGCAACGAAGATGACAACGACTACGACCGCTTTCTCGATCGTGTCGATCGACGCGCTCGGCCCGTTCCGGGCAAGCGGGGGAAGGCAGCGTGGAGCAAGCTCGAAGAGGTGCTCGCGGACAAAAAACTCGCCAAGGATCTGCGCGACATCTACGACGACGAAATCTGACCTTTAGGGCGCATCGATGGCCACTTCAGGGGTGATTTGGATCGTTCTGAAGTTCGGCGGCACCAGCGTCTCCTCAGAACCCAATTGGCGCAGTATCGCGGCCACCGCGCGTGATCGTTTGGCGCGCGGCGCGCGAGTGTTGATCGTTCACTCGGCGCTCAGCGGTGTGACCGACCGCCTGGAAAAACTGCTTGCAGCGGCGCTGCTCGGACAGCACGCCGAATCTTTGCAGGCGCTGCGCGAACGGCACATGGAGCTCGCGCGAGCACTTGGTATCGACATCCACGCGGCCCTCGCGCCCTGGTTCGAAGAGCTCGAGCAAAGGCTGGCCGACATCCGCAGCGCCGCAACGATCTCTGATCGTGCCCGAGCGCAGGTCATGGCGCTGGGGGAGATCCTCGCGACGGTCATCGGCGAGCGTTACCTGGGCAGCCAGGGTCTGAGCGCGGCATGGGTCGATGCGCGGACCTTGCTACGCGCGGAAGCACGCGATTCGGCGACTGCGAAAGCAGAGTTCCTGTCGGCAACCTGCGATTTTCGCCCCAATTCTTTGGTGCAGCAGAGGCTCGCGAGCTTGTCGCCCTTGGTCATCACCCAGGGTTTCATTGCCAGCAACGAGGCGGGAGACACCGTATTGCTCGGTCGTGGTGGTTCGGACACGTCGGGTGCGTACCTCGCGGCGCTGTTGCAGGCGCAGCAACTCGAAATCTGGACGGACGTGCCCGGCATGTTCAGTGCGAATCCGCGCTCCACGCCGAGCGCGCGTCAGTTGCTGGAACTGACCTACGACGAAGCGCAGGAGATCGCGACCGCCGGCGCGAAGGTTCTCCATCCGCGCTGTTTGCTGCCAGCAAGACAATACGATATTCCTCTTTTCGTCTACGCGACGCAGGTGCCGCAAATGCGCGGCACGCGCATCAGCACGCAGCCGGTCAATGAGGCGGCACAGGTGAAGGCCGTATGCGTCAAAAAAGGCGTGACGCTCGTATCGCTGGAAAGTCCGGGCATGTGGCACCAAGTCGGTTTTCTGGCCGATGCCTTCCAGGTTTTCAAACGGCATGGTCTCTCGGTCGATCTGGTGTCGACCTCGGAAACGAACGTGACGGTGTCGCTCGATCCGCAGGCCAACACGCTCGATAGCGAAGCGCTTGCTCGCCTGCAAACCGAACTTGCAGCGCTATGCCGTGCCGAAATCATCGGTCCCTGCGCCTCGGTGAGCCTCGTCGGTCGCAACATTCGCAGTATCCTCCATCAGCTCGGACCGGCACTCGAGTTGTTTGCAGAGCAGCGGATCTACCTCGTAAGCCAGGCCGCTAACGATCTCAATCTGACCTTCGTCGTCGATGAGTCGCAAGGCGACCGTCTGGTCGAGGGCTTGCATCATTTGCTGGTCGAACCCGTGCGGGACGATGCCGTGCTCGGCCCGAGCTGGCAGCAACTGTTCAAGGCGCAAGAAGACACTGCGACTGCGACGACGAGCTGGTGGCGCGAGCGTCGGGGCGAGCTGCTCGAGTTGATGTCGGCTCGAGAGGCAGCCTACGTTTACGATGCCCGTACGGTGGCACAGCGTTGTCGTACTTTGAAGTCGCTGCGATCGATTTCGCGGGTCTCCTATGCGATGAAAGCCAACTCGCATCCGGCACTGCTGCAGCGCATTCATGCCGAAGGTCTGAAAATCGAGTGCGTGTCGCGCGGCGAAGTAGAGCGCGCGCGCGCAGCCATCCCCGGGTTGCAGCCCAGCGAGATCTTGTTCACGCCTAATTTCGCTGCGCGCGACGAGTATGTCTGGGCGCTCGCCGAGGGCATCCACCTCACGCTCGACAATTTGCATCCGCTGCAGCAGTGGCCGGAGTTGTTCGCCGGCCGTGAAATCTTCGTTCGCCTCGATCCCGGGACGGGGCGCGGCCATCACGCACACGTACGCACCGGCGGTAGCCAATCGAAGTTCGGCATTGCGCGCGGCGAGCTCGATGCCTTGCAGCACGCAATTCGCAAGACCGGAGCCACCGTGACCGGACTGCATGCGCACACGGGCAGTGGCGTGTTCGAGGTGCGCAACTGGCGCGAGGTCGCCGACTACTTTGCATCGCTGCGCGCGCAATTCCCGCAGGTACGAGTACTCGACTTGGGGGGCGGACTCGGCGTCCCGGACAAGGTGGGCGGTCACGCCTTCGACATCGCAGCGCTCGACACCTCATTGCTCGAGTTCAAACAACGACTTCCGGGCGTGGAGTTGTGGCTGGAACCGGGTCGTTTCGTGGTGGCCGAGGCGGGCGTGTTACTGGCTCGCGTGACGCAGCTCAAGGCCAAGGGCGAGGCCGCATTCGTCGGAGTCGCCACCGGCATGAATTCATTGATCCGCCCGGCGCTCTACGGCGCACATCACGACATCGTCAATCTCACGCGACTCGACGAACGTTGCAGTCTGCGCTGCGACATCGTCGGTCCGATATGCGAAACCGGCGACGTCCTGGGTCACGATCGCCTCTTGCCGCAGAGCACGGCGGAAGGCGACGTACTTTTGATTGCGACTGCCGGGGCGTACGGCGCCTCGATGGCGTCGCACTACAACTTGCGCGACCCGGCGGCGGAACTGCTGCTCGCCTGAGATCGCGAGCGGCGATCGGCGGCAGAGTTCTTCAGCGGCGCGCGGCGTGCCGACGTCGAAGCTCCTCATCGACGGCGGCAAGAGGTAGGCCCCGCGCTCGCAAAGCCACCGTCAGGTGATAGAGCAGATCGGCAGCCTCGCCAATGAATTCGGCATCGCTGCCCGAAGCGGCGGCGAGAGCGGTTTCGAGCCCCTCTTCGCCCACTTTCTGGGCGAGACGCTTCGGCCCCTCGCTCGCGAGTTTTGCGGTGTAGCTGTCGGGTGCTGCGGCTGCGAGCCGCGATGCAACGATCAATTCGAGCTGGCTCACGAAACTCAAAGCGGACGTGGCGGGTTCGCGTTGCAACAGCGCGTCGCCCGCGAAGCAGGTGAGGGTACCTTGATGACAAGCCGGACCCCGGGCGCGCACCAGCAAGAGCAAGGTGTCGCGATCACAATCGGTGTGGCAGGCGACGAGTGTGAGCGCGTTGCCCGACGTTTCGCCTTTTTCCCAGAGCGCCGAACGGCTGCGACTCCAGAACACGGCGCGTCCGCGCTGCAAGGTGAGTTGCAAGGCTTCGGGGTTCATCCACGCGAGCATCAAAACCTCGCCGCTGTCGACGTCCTGCGCGATCGCCGGCAACAGACGTCCTTCGCCGAAGGCGACTTCGGACACATTTGCGAGGGTAACAATCATGGTCGGATCTCCACGCCTGCCGCGCGCAGCGCTGTTTTGAGTTCGCGGATGACGATGTTGCCCGAGTGGAAAACACTCGCGGCCAAAGCCGCATCGACATTCGCTGCCTTGAAGACGTCGATGAAATGGCCGGGCGCGCCCGCACCACCTGAGGCGACGAGTGGCACCCAACAGGCGGCACGCATCCGCGCGAGCTGCTCGATGTCGTAGCCGCGGCGGACGCCATCGCTCGCCATGCAGTTGAGCACGATTTCACCGGCTCCTCGATCCTGCGCTTCAGTCAGCCACGCCAACGTCGAGCGCCCGGCATCGCGAGCGCGGTTCGGATCGCCGGTGTATTGATGAACCCGGTAGCCCTCGACCGCCGTTTCACTGTCGATGCCGACGACCACACATTGGCTACCGAAGCGATGGGCGAGTGCGTCGATGAGCGACGGATTTTCGAGGGCAGGTGAATTCACCGAGATTTTTTCGGCGCCGGCATTGAGAATGGCTTCGGCATCGGCGACGCTGCGAATGCCACCCGCTACGCAGAAGGGGATGTCGAGCACGCGCGCGACGCGCGCGACCCAGGTCCGATCGACGCTGCGGCCTTCCGGGCTTGCCGTGATGTCGTAGAAGACCAACTCATCGGCCCCCTCATCGCGATAGCGCGCCGCGAGCTCGAGGATGTCGCCCACCACGCGATGATCACGAAAACGCACGCCTTTGACCACTTGGCCATCGCGAACGTCGAGACAGGGAATGATGCGTCGCGCCAGCATACTCAGCCACGTACCCAGGCTTGCAGTTCATCGTCGCTCAACATCCCCTCGAGCAGCGCTTTGCCACTGACCGCCGCGTGCATGCCGAGCGCGCGAAGCTCGGCGAGATCGCCGACGTGGCGAACGCCGCCGGAGGCTTGCCAGGACAGCTGTGGATAGCGTTGCCGGCACTCGCGATACAAATCGACGTTGGGGCCCTGCATTGCTCCGTCGCGTGCGACGTCGGTACACAGCACGTGTCGCAGACCGGCGTTCAAAAAAAGGTCGACAGCTTGCCACAAGGACAGTGCGGAGCCCTGCGTCCAACCACGGGTCTGAACCATGGGAATACCTTCTTGCAAACGAATGTCGAGTGCGAGGCAAACACGCTCGGCGCCGTGACGGTTGAGCCAGTCCGCGACGGCTTGCGGCTGCTCGACGGCGGCGCTGCCGACGACGACGCGGGCGACGCCTCCCTCAAGCAGGGCTTCGACGACCTGCAAGGAGCGGATGCCACCGCCAACCTGGAGGTTGATCTTGCGCGACGCGGCAAGATCGAGAATGAAGCGACGATTCGCGAGCGTACCGTCGCGCGCGCCATCGAGGTCGACCAGATGCAGCCATGGGGCGCCAGCCGCCACGTAGCGATCGACGAGGCTCATAGGCTCGAGGTCGTAGCGGGTCTCGCGCGCGAAGTCGCCCTGCAGCAGCCGCACGCAGCGACCGCCACGAAGATCGATGGAAGGGATGAGTTTCATGTGTTTGCAGTCATGAAATTGGCGAGCAAGCGCGCACCGGATTGACCCGAGCGCTCCGGATGGAATTGCACGCCACAAAAGTTCCGATGACGAACCACTGCCGCGTACGGCTCGCCGTGCTCGACCGTCGCGATGACGGAGCTTGCCGAGGCGGGCGCGTAGTAACCGTGAACGAAATAAAACCAGTCATCGTTGGATAGTCCGTGCAACAGCGGGTCATCCCGTTCGATTTTCAGCGTGTTCCATCCCATGTGTGGCACGGATCGTCCGGGTGTCGCGGCCATCCGCTCGATGCGACCGGGCAACAAACCGAGCCCCGAGGTGTCCCCCTCGGCAGAGTGCTCGAACAACAATTGCATTCCGAGACAGATACCGAGCACCGGAGCGGACAACGCGCGGATGACCGGGGTCAGCGTCAATTCCTCGAGACGGCTCATGATGGCCGCGGCATTACCCACGCCGGGCAGTAGTACGCGGTCCGCACTCGATATGATCGCGGCATCGGTGGTAACGCAGGCGCGCACCCCGAGCCGCTCGAGGGCATAGTCCAGGGAGGCGAGATTCGCGCCACCCGAATCGACGACGACGATCGCCTCGTTGCGCTTGGCGGAGCGAGTGTGCGTCACAGTACCCCTTTGGTGCTCGGCAGTTCTTCGCCCTCGCGTCGCAACGCGACGCGCAGCGCACGTCCTACCGCCTTGAAGCAGGACTCGACTTGGTGGTGCGTGTTGTCGCCGGTGACGCTGACGTGGATTGCAGCACCCAAAGAATCGGCCAGCGAGCGGAAAAAATGCGGTACGAGTTCGGTGGGCAAACCACCTACTTGATCTCGCGAAAACTTGCCCTCGAAGACGGTGTAGGAGCGACCCGAGAGATCGATGGCGACTTGCGCGCGCGCCTCGTCCATCGGCAACAGAAAGCCGTAACGACCAATGCCGCGCTTGTCCCCCAAGGCCTTGCGCAGCGCCTCACCCAGCGCGAGGGCGCAATCCTCGACGGTGTGGTGTTCGTCGACCTGCAGATCGCCCTGGCACTCGAGCCGTAGAGCGAATCCACCGTGTTTTGCGATCTGCTCGAGCATGTGGTCGAAGAAGCCGATGCCGGTCTGGGCGTGGACCGGACCTTCGGAATCCAGATCGACGCTGACTTTGATGGCGGTTTCGCGGGTCACGCGCTCGATGAGCGCTCGGCGCGCCACGATGCTGGCGACGATGGCGGGCCAAGTTTCGGCAGGGGTGCCGGTCAACGACAGTTTGAAGGCTTGCACGCCGAGGTTGCGACCGAACTGCAAATCGGTATCGCGATCGCCCACCATGGCGCTCGCAGCAAGATCGATCTTGCGCTCTGCGACCCAGCGATCGACCAATGACGTCTTGGGTTTGCGACAGTCGCAGCCATCGTTCTTGCGATGAGGACAAACGAAGATTTCGTCGAAGACGATGCCCTGTGAGGCAAAGCTGTCGACGATGAATTGCTGCGTCCGCTCGAAGTCGGACAGCGGAAAAGAGTCCGTTCCGAGGCCGTCTTGGTTGGTGACCATCGCGAGGCGATATCCGGCCGCCTGCAATTTGGCGAGCGCTGCGAACACTCCAGGAAAGAAACGGATTTTCTCCAGACGATCAACTTGCTCGTCGGGCGGCTCTTCGACGAGGGTGCCATCTCGATCAACAAAAACCACTTTCATCGCGTCGCACTCCTGTTGGCTACTTCGATGACGCGGGCATTTTGCTCGGGCGTGCCCACGGTGATTCGCAGCGCCTGACCCAGACCCGCTTTGCCCGAGAAATCACGCACCAGCAAACCCGCATCGCGCAAGCGACTCGCGAGTGCGGCGGCATCCAATGCCTCGATCAGCACGAAGTTGGCGTCGCTGGCCCACACCTTGCGGACGGATGGCGCGCGGGACAAACCGTCGGCGAGAGTTGAGCGCTCGCGCAACAGCGTGGCGATGCGGGCACGCGTCACTTCGAGCGCACCGGGCTGTACCGCAGCCCAAGCTTCGGCGGTGCTGCTCGCGGCGATCGCGTAGGGCGGTATCAGTTTGCGCAAGAGCGCAATCACGGCCGGGGCTGCAACGACCGTGCCGATGCGCGAGCCCGCAAGACCATGCGCCTTCGACAGGGTGCGCAACACGATCAGATGCAGGTGCGATGCAAGACGCTGGCACCAAGACCCTGCACTCGAAAATTCGGCGTACGCCTCGTCGATGACCACGAGCGTGCGTCCGCGCGCCGCATCGAGAATTCGCTCGATCGACGCCGTGGACATTGCATTGCCCGTGGGGTTGTTCGGCGAACAGAGCCAGACGATCTTCGCCCCGCCGTCGATGGCGTCGAGGATGCGCGGGACGTCGAGCTCGAAGTGGGTGAGCAAAGGAACTTCGACGAGGCGTAGTCCCTGCGCCGCGGCGGCGACGGCGTACATCCCGAACGTCGGTGGGCAGGTGACGACGCTATCGGTGCCTGCCGTACAAAATGCACGGGTGAGGAGATCGATGCCCTCGTCACTTCCGCGACCGAGGAGCACCGAATCGGGCGCTACCTCGTAGAGTTCGGCGAGCGCTTGTACGAGTTGCGCGGGTTGTGGCTCGGGGTAGCGATTGAGCGGGTCGTCATCGAAGGTCGGTGACCAGGGAGATTCGTTGGCGTGTAATCTCTCGAAACGCGGATCCCAGTGAGCATGTTCGTAGGCGCGCATCGCCAGAATCTCTGGGCGGGCGAGGCGGCGGACGAGCTCCGCCGCCCCGTCGCCTTCAAAGTATTCGCTCGATGCGCTTTCTTTCGAGGAAAGAGCCTGCAAACGAACGTCCACGGCGAGCGCGTGGGCATCGAGACCCTCGAGGCCGGCGAGCGTGCTTGCAGTTGGACCGAGATTGGCGAGCCCCTGCGGCGAGAGCTCCTGGACCGTGATTCGCCGTTGAAAGTCGGCAACCGAGAGGCCGCTGTACGCGCGCGCGAAGCCATAGGTCGGCAAGACGTGGTTGGTCCCGGAACAGTAATCGCCCATCGGTTCGGGGCTCCACGGCCCGATGAAGATCGACCCGGCCGCGGTAATCCGCGGCAGATACTGGCGGGGTTCGCGCAGATGCAGAATGAGATGCTCCGGCGCATAGAGATTGGACACGGTGATGGCGGTCTCGACGTCGGGGACCACCAAAATGCGACTGCGGGCGAGCGACCGTTCGAGGATGTCGGTGCGACTGAGGCGTCCGAGGAATTCGAGGGCCTGCACCCGCACCCGCTCGGCAAGGGCACGGGAGGTCACTAGCAAAATAGCTTGTGACAGTGGATCGTGCTCGGCCTGTGCAAGCAGATCGGTGGCGACGAATGTGGGGTCGGCGGACTCGTCGGCGACGACCAGCACCTCGGAGGGTCCGGCCGGCAGATCGAGCGCCGCCCCCTCGGCGTCTTGTGCGACGCATTGCTTCGCGGCCGTCACCCAAGCGGATCCGGGTCCAAATATTTTATCGACCTTGGGAATGGTTGCGGTGCCATAGGCCATCGCAGCGATGGCCTGAGCGCCCCCGACCGCAAAGATCTCGTCGATGCCGCAAAGTTGGGCCGTGGCGAGGATCACGGGATCGATGCGGCCGTTTCGGGTTCCCGGCGAACAAAGAATTCGACGCGGGCAGCCGGCTAGTGCCGCGGGTATGGCCGACATGATCAGCGCCGAGGGCAGGGGTGCGCTGCCACCCGGTACGTACAGACCGACGGACTCGATCGGACGCGTGATGCGCTCGCAGAACACACCTCGAGACGTCTCGAGCCGCAGCGGCGGCGAAAGCTGCGCCGCGTGAAACCGTCTGACGTTGTCGATAGCGCGGCGCAGCGCCTTTACCGCGCGCGCATCGAGCGACTCGAGCGCAGCGACCCGCTCTTCCGTCGGCACCTTCAGGTTGAGCGGCGCACCCCCATCGAAGCGCGCCGCGTAATCGAGCACTGCGGCGTCACCCTCTGCCCGGACCCGGGCGATCGTCGCCCGGACGAGCGCGAGCAGCTCGTCGCGGTTTTCGGCCGCCGGACGAGCGAGCGCCTCGCGACGGCGCTGCGGATCGAGTGCGGCATAGTCGAGAATCGCTAGCATCATGCGAGCATTTTTTCGACCGGCAGCACGAGCAGCGCGCTGGCGCCTGCCGCCTTAAGTGCTTCGAGCGTTTCCCAGAAGACGTTTTCGCGGCACACCGCATGCACCGCCACTTTGTCACTGCCGCCCTCGAGCGGGATGATGGTCGGCGATTCGCTACCGGGCAGCAGTTTTCGGATTGCGGGCAGTGCGGATCGGGGCGCGTGCAGCATGATGTATTTGCTTTCGCGCACTTGTTGTACACCATCGACGCGCATCAGCAGGCGCTCGACCCAATCTGCCTTCGTGGCGGCCAAAGAAAGCGGGGTACGGACGATCACGGCATGGCTTTCGAGTACCACTTCGACTTCGCGCAAGCGGTTGGCCACCAAGGTGGAACCCGTCGACACCAGATCGCAGATGGCATCGGCACGCCCGAGACGAGGCGCGATTTCCACGGCGCCCGAGAGCGTGACGATCTCGGCACTGATGCTGCGCTCGGCGAGCCAACGCGCCAGCATGTAGGGGTAGGTGGTCGCGATACGTTTGCCGCCGAGGCTCTCGGGGCCGCTCCACCAGAGCGCATCTTCGGGAACGGCCAAAGCAAGCCGGCAACGGCCGAAGTCGAGCGTACGCAAAATCTCGAAACGGGCCGTGTGCCCGCGCGCCGCAAGTTCCAGCCGCTTTTCTTCGACCACGTTGAGGCCGACCAGCCCGAGGTCGCAGACGTCCTCTTCGACGAGGTCGGGGATGTCGTCATCGCGCACGAACAGCAGGTCGAGCGGCATGTTCTCGCCGAAGCCGACCAGTTGATCCTTGCCACGCGAGAACTTCAGGCCACAGCGTGCGAGCAGATCGATCGATTGATCGGTGAGGCGTCCGGACTTTTGAATGGCCAACTTGAGTCTCGAGGGATTGTCCATGTCGAATCCTCAGCGTTGCGCCGGCGCCGCCGGACGGGTACTGCCGACGCGTTTCACGGCGATGCCGTAGCCGCCATTGCCGCTACCGACATAGCGCGCGACGCGCGCGATCGTCGTCACACTGACACCCGTGATTTTGTGGATTTCGCGATAGGGCAAACCGCGCTCGAGCCATTCGACCACGGCCCAGCGATCGGACATCGCCTGCAACTCGGCCGGAGTGCACAGATCGCGAAAGAAGGATCTGCATTCCTCGACGTTGCGCAAGGTGAGGATGGCCTGATACAGGCTGCGTTCGGCCCGCGCTTCCTGACGCGGCGACAGTTGGGCATGGGTTTTCATGGGTTTTGTCAGTGTATTAATGTGTTAACACGTTAATACATCGGCACGAGCCTGGCAAGCCCCGGGATTGACGACGGCAACTGCGGTGGCCTAATATTCGAAAGTTCATCGAGACCGGCTGAGGGAAAGGCCCGACGACGCCGGGGCAACCGCCAGATCCAACCCATCTGGGCAAGGTGCCAACTCCGCGCGCTCCACTACGGTGGTCGCGTCAGATGAGCGGCTGAAGGTGAGCCATGACTTCGCTTAAAGACACAATTCGTGCCGAGCACTCTCTTTCCGTCGACGCGGAGGGCGTCGTCGACATCCAGGGCGGGCTACGTCTGCACCACGGCGCCACGCTGGAAACCGCTAGCCTCGGCTGGCGACTGACCGGACCGTCAACGGCGCCGCTCATCGTCGTGCTCGGCGGTATTTCGGGTCACCGTACCGTTTTTTCGGTCGCCCCCTCGCGCGTCGGTTGGTGGTCGGAGGTGGTGGGCCCCGATCTCGCGCTGCCCTCCGAGAGACTGCGGATCCTGGCCTTCGACTATTTGGGCGGCAGTGGCGAGACTACGGGTCCGGTCAACGGCGCCTGGTTCCCCGCGGTGTCGACCTATGATCAGGCAGAGTTGTTGCGTCGGCTGCTCGACCACCTCGGCATCGAGAAGTTGGACGCCATCGTCGGTGCGTCCTACGGCGGGATGGTGGCGATGGCCTTTGCGGAACGCCACCCCGCGCGTGTCTCCCGCCTGGTCGTGGTCAGCGCGGCGGATCGCGCGCATCCGATGGCGACGGCGTGGCGCAGTTTGCAGCGTCGCATCGTGCGTCTGGGGCTCGATAGCAGCCGACCGAAGGCTGGGCTTGAACTCGCCCGCGGGCTCGCGATGACCACGTATCGCAGCGCAAGCGAATTTGCGGCGCGCTTCTCGGGAGAGCCGCGCGAAATCGATGGCCGCTTCGTGTTTCCGGTCGAAGAATATTTGATGGCGCGTGGCGAAGATTACGCGAGACGCTATCAGCCAGACGGGTTTCTGATCCTGTCGGAGTCGATCGACCTGCACCGCATCGACGCCACGCAGGTCAAAGTGCCCGTGACGGCGATTGCCGTCCGCGAGGATCAACTCGTACCGATTGCCGACATGCGCGCCTTGTGCGCGCGTCTTCCCCAAGCGGAGCTCATCGAGATGTCATCGATCTACGGTCACGATGCATTCCTCAAAGAATGCGACAAACTCAAGACCCTGTTTGCGCCGGCCTTGGGGCTGACGACGGACTCCGAGGTGAAGCGATGAGCCGTGAATTCGATCCACGAACCCAGGCGGTGCGTGCAGGTCTCGAGTCGGACCCGTCTACGGGTGCGGTCGTGCCGCCGCTCCATCTAAGTTCCACCTACGCGTTTCCCGAATTCGGTGTCAAAGGGCGGTACGACTACTCGCGCTCCGGAAACCCCACTCGCGATCTCCTCGCCAATGCGATCAACGATCTAGAGGGCGGCAAGGGCACGGTCGTCACCGGCTCGGGGATGGCTGCCATTGCGCTCGTGGGTCAGATCCTGCCGCACCACTCGAGGATCATCGCACCGCACGATTGTTATGGCGGTACTTTCCGTTTGCTCTCGGCCTGGCACAAAAGAGGCGATCACCGCGTCGAGTTCGTCGATTTCGCCAACGCGTCGGCCGTGGCGGCTGCATTCGCGAGCCCCGCCGCGCTGTGTTGGATCGAGACACCGAGTAATCCGCTGTTACGCATCACCGATATTGCAACGATCGCCGAACGGGCGCGAAAAATCGGCGCCAAGTCGGTCGTCGACAACACCTTTCTATCGCCTGCGCTGCAAAATCCGCTTGCGTTGGGCGCCGACATCGTCGTGCACTCGACCACCAAGTACATCAACGGACACAGCGACGTGGTCGGCGGCGCCGTCGTGGCCGCCACGGCAGACGATGCGCAGCAACTCGCGTGGTGGGCCAACGCTCTCGGCATGACCGGCTCGGCCTTCGATAGTTTTCTCGCTCTGCGTGGGCTGCGGACCCTGCATGCCCGCATCGGCCTGCACGAGGCAAATGCGAACGCCCTGGCCCATTGGCTCGCCGGTCAGCGCCGCATCCGCCGTGTTTATTACCCGGGCCTTGCAAGTCACGGTGGTCACGATCTGGCACGCCGTCAACAGCGTGGGTTCGGGGCAATGATCAGCATCGAACTCGAGGGTGGCACGGCGGCCGTCAAAAAATTCGTCAGCGCGCTCAAATTGTTTTCGCTCGCCGAGTCCTTGGGTGGCGTCGAGAGCCTGATCGCGCACCCGGCGACCATGACTCACGCGGCGATGGAGCCCGCCGCAAGGGCGGCTGCGGGGCTCGTCGATGGTCTGCTGCGACTCTCGATCGGCATCGAGGCCGAACGCGATCTGCGCGATGATTTGGCGGACGGACTCGCCGCGCTCGCCTGAGGTCGCGCCGGTCGCGCTGTCGTCGCTAGTCGAGCGCCGCGAGGACGGCGTCGCCCATCTCACGAGTCGAGAGGCTCTTGGCGCCGTTCGCCGCGATGTCGGCCGTGCGGGCGCCACGCGATAACGCCTTGGCGACGGCTGCCTCGATGGCGCGCGCTTCGCCCTCGAGTCCGAGCGAATGACGCAGCAACAACGCAGCGCTCAAGATGGTGCCGCAGGGGTTGGCGATCCCGAGCCCGGCGATGTCCGGAGCGGAGCCGTGGATCGGTTCGTAAAGACCGCGTCGACCTTCGCCGAGCGCCGCAGACGGCAGTACGCCGAGAGATCCCGCGAGCATCGCACCCTCGTCCGTGAGGATGTCGCCGAACAAATTTTCGGTGAGGATGACGTCGAAGTCGCGCGGGCGACGAATCAGGTGCATCGCCGCCGCATCGACGAACATATGCTCGATTTTGACGCCCGGAAACTCGGTGCGAATCACGCGCTCGCTGACCGTGCGCCAGAGTCGGGAGGTTTCAAGGACGTTCGACTTGTCGACCTGCGTGATCTTGCCGCGACGCGCGGCCGCCAACCTGCCTGCGACGCGGGTGATCCGCTCGATCTCGCTCACGGAGTACGCGCACTCGTCGAAGGCGCGCTCACCCTCGCGCCACTTGCGACCAAAGTAAATGCCGCCGGTCAGTTCACGCACGAAAAGCAGGTCGACCCCATCGAGGTACTCGGGCTTGATGGGCGAGGCGTCGCGCAACGCCTGTTGCACGGCGATCGGACGCAAGTTGGCATACACGCCTAGCTCGGCCCGCAATCTGAGGAGCGCAGGTTCCGGACGGACGGGCGCATCGGGACCCCACTTGGGTCCGCCGATCGCGCCGAGCAGCACGCCGTCGGCCGCGACGCAGCCCTCGAGCGTGTGCTCCGGCAAACCGTCGCCGAACGCATCGATCGCCACACCACCGAACGGCAAGGCCTCGAGTTCAAAGACATGGCCGTGACGCGACGCCACGGCCTCGAGCACTCGCACCCCCTCGGCGACCACCTCG
>Ga0129333_10001599_pt1 | contig 20647 bp, 4 predicted proteins | sample CPB6_08_DNA_FD_94474 | JGI IMG/M metagenome (GOLD analysis project Ga0129333, IMG submission 94474) | Freshwater to marine salinity gradient microbial communities from Chesapeake Bay, USA - CPBay_Sum_0.6_0.8_DNA | ecosystem: Environmental > Aquatic > Marine > Coastal | place: USA: Chesapeake Bay... | reverse complement strand
ATAAGAATTAATAACTTATTCCGTAATAAGTATGTAGCTCTTAATGTTAATAGATTAATTAATGATCCTGATATTTCTATAAGAGATAATACAAGACAATTAGCTACACAAGTTCCTAGTTTACCAGGATATTCTGCATACAATGTAAAAGACCCTACAAATAATGCTCCTTTTACAACTAGAACATCTTGTCATTATAGTGCTCTTAAACAGAGAATTAGAAATCAGTATGGTCAAATAGATGCTATATCTCAAGTACCAATAGATAATTGTTTTACAGGAATTAAGGTAGGAAAACCTGTACCAAATTCTGATGTATTATTTGGTGGAGATATCTATATAGGTAGATATACAGAAAAGAATACTTTCTTCTTTTTCTATAACTGGCTTTATAATCAACCTGATGGTTATGAATTTAACTACGATGATTATAAGATGATACCTTATCCTACTTATTGGTTAAACTCTGATTCTTATGATGCTAGTGATTTTACTGAAAGTTTAGTATCAAATCCGTTTCAACCAAGTCAGTGGGAGTTACCTAATGATTTTTATAATCTAGATAACTTTGCTTTTTCATTCTGGTTTACAGTAAGAAATTCTTATTTCTACTTATTTAATTCTGGTATTAGAGATTTCTTTGTAGAGACTGAGATCAATATAGATTTTAGAGATTGGGGTGAAATGGATTCTCAAAAGCATTATCCTATCATAACTGATCTTAAAACTATATTTGATACTAATATTATTAAGTCTGGTAACTACTATAAGTATGATCAATCTTTAAGTGTAACTAAGACTTTACCAAATCTTGTTTCTTGGGGTACAGTTCAACCTAGAAATTATAGTCCTTATTTAGCTGAGACTTGTTTTATTTACCAAAAGAACAGAGTTATCTATTCTTTAAGATCACAATTTGAAAGCTCTAAAGATTACTGGAGAGTATTTCTTGTTAACAATTATTATGACTTTAAACAGTATGTTACTAATATAAAGTCAGTTAATAAGAGTGGTGCAATGATATTCTTTGATACTGCGAGTCCTATTCAATTCCAGGGAACTGATCAACTTGAAACAGACTTAGGTACAAAGCTTACAATTGGAGATGGTGGATTATTTTCTCAACCTCTTCAGAGTATTGTAAATACTGATGCACCATATGAATATGGATCTTGTCAAGACACATTTAGTGTAATTAACACAGCACTAGGTCTTTACTGGATTAGTCAAAACCAAGGTAAGATATTCCGATTAAGTTCTGGAGTAGAAGAAGTATCACTTGATAATTTAAAGTGGTGGTTTGCTCAATATCTACCTTATCAGCTTTTGCAACAGAATATTACAAATATTCAAAACTTTGAACTTACTAATAACCCTGTTGCAGGTATAGGTTGTCAATCTACATTTGATAACCAAAATCAGATTGTGTACTTCTGTAAGAAAGATTATGTTCTTAAGAGAGATCTTCCAGCAAATGTGTCTCTTACTTATTTACAAGATGATCAATTTGCAGTAAGTGTAGGTGCACCTGGATCAGAATCTCTACCTATAGGTACAGCTACTCTTGGAGATCCTCTTTACTTTGAAGATGCTTCATGGACAGTTAGTTATGATCCTAAAACACAAGGATTTATAAGCTACCATGATTGGCACCCTACTCTTACTTTACCAGGTAAGAATACTTTCATGTCTGTTAATCCTAATGATAAAAAATCAATTTGGATACATAATGAAAGATGTGATCTTTATGCTAACTATTATGGTATAGATTATCCTTTTGAAGTTGAGTGGATGGTAAACACTGGTAATCAGGTAAATAGCTTAAGAAGTGTTGAGTATCAACTTGAAGTCTATAAATATGCACCTAACTGCTATGATAGATTCCATAAGTTGGATACTAACTTTGATGAGGCTGTAGTATATAATACAGAACAGTGTTCAGGATTGTTAAAGCTTAATTTAACCCCTCGCAACAATGCTCCTCTTATTCTTAATTATCCTGTTATTAATCCTACAAATATTGAAATCCTCTTCTCAAAAGTAGAGCAGAAGTATAGATTCAATCAATTTTGGGATATTACAAGAGATAGAGGTGAGTTCCCAATTGGATCACCTTATCCACCTCCAACACCTAACGTGGGATCATATGCTCAGCAAACTATTTGGAACACAGCTCCTAATGGTTATGTAAGAATACTTAATCCAAATAATCTGGACTATAATAAGAATTCATTACAGAGAAAGAAATTCAGACACTATACAACAAGTATCCTTTTAAGGAAACTTGTAAGTGGTGACAGCAAATTCTTAGTAATGACATCTACTAATAAAAACCTTTATTCTCCAAGATAATGCACAACAAGGTTCCTAAAAATGAATACCTAAAAGGTAAGCCAGGTAAGAAGCAAAATCCTTACAAAAAAGATGTTATCTATGATCCTAGAGGTCAATGGGATTATCCAGGTGAAGTAACTAAAATTCCTTCAGGTACTATTACTATGCAAGGTGTACCTTATCCTGTACTAGGAGTAGATAATCTTGGATATGAACAGATGATGTATCCTGGACTTGATTATCAATTTCCTGGAGATACAGTTACTGAATATCCTATGTTTCAAAAAGGTGGACAAAGAGAACCTGTATATGTAAATAGTGTAACAGATCCGCGATATCAAATGTATTCGGACAGTCTTAATTTATATAAAGCTTATCAATATCAAAAACAACATGCTGGTGATTTAGGACAAAGAACATATAATAAACCTAATTATTATCAAGGTATTCAACAAAGAAGTACTCCAAGATATGTTCCTTCTTTAGGGAGAACTATGAAAGATACATATGATACGCCAAGTCAAGTGGAATCAGCATATCCTGGACACAATAATAGAAATATTATTGAGTATTATAAATCTCTTCCTTTTAATTATCCTACGTTAATTGGATTATATGATTCTCCTGATATCGGTCATAGTAAAATCAAACCTATTGGTGAATATAGAGATAAGTATTCATTGTCTCCGATTTACAAAAAACCAGTACAACCAGTAGTTGTAGGAACAGCTCCTGCACCAGAACCAGTAAAACAACCTAAACCAATTGTAGTTTTTGATCCTGAAGATCTTAGGTTACAAGCTTATAATGATAGCTTAAATTTATATAATGACTATCTTGATGAAGTTAAGGGTAAAAAATTAAAACAATTTGAGCGCCCTCAAATTTATGATATGGTTATAGAAACTGGAAGAATTATAAATGGAATACCTGAAGTTAGAACCGAAAGAAGACATAATTTACAACCATGGCTTAAAGATCCAATAAGACCTATAGGTATACAATGGATTGAGGATCCTATTAAAGCCTCACCGGTTATTACACAAAGAGGTGTTATAATAGGTACGCAGATTAGTCCAATATCTGGAATACCTAAATATAAAAAACCAGTACAACCAGTAGTATACCAGAAACCAGAAGAACCTAAACCAGCTCCTGCACCTGCACCAGTTCCTACAGAACCCAGTACTAAGTATGCTTACATGCCTACTAATTGGGGACCTACTTATTACTATGAGTGGGATGCTCAACAAAAGAAGTGGATACCTATTAGTCAACAGTCTTATAACTATAATACTGAAGGGGGTACTAAAAATACACAGCTTTATTCTTCTACACCTCCTGGATTTAAATATGGCGGAGATCCTTCTATACCAGAACTTAATCAAGCTAAGAAAGGTGGTTGGTTAAATAAGTATTCTAAGATGCCTAAGAAAACTTCATCTAAGAATATAAAGACTAGCATTAATAAACTTATGGTAAAGAATCCTCTATTTGAGAGGAACTATATGTTGTATGGTGCTAAAGGACCTAGACTTTATGATCCTAGTTCTAAGTATCAAGCTGGTGGTACATCTACTATAATGTGGACTATAAAAGATGTTGGTGAAGAATATTGGAATAAGTTTATAAAAAAATATCCTGGAGCTATAGGAATAAATCCATATAAAGTTGATAAGAATAATCAACATATGCCTGTATATCCTACACCTAAACCTGTTTTAGTAAAAACACCAGAACAAAAAGCAAGAGAATTAAAACCTATTGAGTCTAAGCTTACTCCTATGGAAGTAGCTCCAGAACCAGCTTTATATAAAGCACCTACACGTCAACCTCTATATAAAAAGACACAAGCACCAAACCTGCCTCCTTTTTATTGGAAATATGATTCAACAGCAAAACAGTGGTATCAGATTAGCGAAAGAGAATATAATAATGCTCCAGCAGAACAAAAGAAAACAGGGGAAAACACAGGTTGGTTAGATAGTTATCAAGGTGGTGGACAAAATAAACCATCAGCTTCTCAAGAATGGATTGCTAATAATCCAGGGTATCTACCTAGTAGTATGGTTACTATTATAGGAGAAGATAATAAGCCTAAACAAGTAAGACTTGATTCTCAAGAATACTCTGATTATTGGAACAAACATTCTGGTAAAATTCTACAGCCTTATACAACAACACCTACTGAAGATAATCCAGAAGGTATTATGTATCAAGCTCCTACAATGCAGACACAAACTGTTACAGATAAAGCAACAGGTTCTGGTAAACACGTGCTTGATTTTGAAAAGAAAGAAGGTACACTAGAAGAGTGGAAAGCTAAGCAAAAAGAAACTGCTTGGGATAGGATGATGAAAAACATGAAAAATGTAAGCTATGAGGATTATCTTAATCAAAGAGATGCGAGGCTTACATCAATGTATGAAGACAAGAAAAATAACTATGTAGCTGGAAAGATTCTTAAAGATAAACCTAAAGGAAATAAATCAAGAGCAGATTGGAATCAGAGCTTTACTCCAGCTGAAAGATATTTTATAGATAATTCTAATAAGGCTAATAAAATTAAACCTAATATTTTTCAAACTACAGCCGCAGGTATTAGCAGATTAAATATGCCTCAAATTCCTGGGCTAAATCCATTTGATAAAGCTATAGGTTTAACACCTGAAGAAAGTAAAAATATTTCTGGAGCAAATGCTTTAGATATATTATCCTATCCTACTAATGTAGCTTGGGGTGCACTATATGATCCTGAAATGAGTTTTGGTGATGCTCTATCTGGACAACAAACAGATAAGATACCTTTAGGTATGCAAATTGCAGGAGATCCTCTAAACCTTTTAGGTATAGGATTAGTAGATGAGGGAGCTGATGTTTTAAAAGGAGTTAGTAAAGCAAGAACATCTAATGTTGGATACAAATTTCCTAAATATCCATTACAATCATCTAAAACTCAAGTAGGTATAGATCCTGTACATTATAGAGCAGTAGATGCTGTTAAAAATAATTCTAGCTATCGTTGGAATTATTATACTGGTGAATTTGAATCTGGCAGACCTAGATCATCAATTCTAGTAAATCCTCAATTTGGGCATGATTATGTATTACCAGAGGGAATGGGGGTTGATGAATTAAATTCATTTACACAAAGAGCTCAAAATGGATTTGTAGAATCTAATCAAATAGATGATGTATATGAATCTTTAATAAAATTAAATCCTGAACTTAAGAATACAAATGTAAATAAATTAGATTTGATAGGCGGTGTCTCATCTCACATAGCTCCACAGGATTTAGTAAATATTAAAAATTTACCACCTATAGGATTTAGTGATCCATCTAAAGGGTTTTTTGGAAATTTAAAAGCAGGATATCAAGAAGCTAAATGGAAGCAGTTTACAGATGAAAATGAAGGTTTTGATTTTAGGTTTAGTCCAGAGAGACAAAAAGAAATAATGAGAACTTATAAACCTACTAACACACCTACTCAACTACCTGGTTCTAGTAATGTTGCCCCTGTTGTAAATCCTACACCTACTCCTTGGTCTATGCAAGAGATGCCTGGACTACATTTAAAATCTACAATGTTAGATGGTCCAGTTTCTAAAATTGTAGAACCTAAAACAGGATTGGTAAATGTTGAACAAGCTCTTGCAATCATAGGTAAAGAATCGGGAGGTTCTGATAAGGTGGCTTTAATTAAACAAGGAATGGGAGAAAACATTCCTAAGAAAATGGATTTTAATGAGTTTAGAAAAACTGTTCAAGATCAACTTATTCCTTTAGAGAGGCAGTTTTCTACAGCTAGAAGCAATTATGGATTAGAAGCAATAGGTTATTATGGAAAACCTTTTTTTGATGACTATAATAATGTTTACAGAGTTCATGGCGCTAAAGATTTATCCTTTAAAACACAAGAAGAAGCATTGTCTTTTATTAGTAAGAACAAACCTTTAGAAAATCAAACGCTTATATTAGGTAATAAAAGTAAATTTGGTAGAGGTTCTCATGCTCATGGTAATCCTGATGAAACATTAGGACATATACATTTTTTAAGAGATGCTGAAACACCTGATGTATTAACAGTAACACAAATACAATCTGATGCTTTTCAAGGTACTCATAGAGCTATGCCTAAAAGTAAAGAAGCTGCTGAATTTTCATATAGAAAGGGGTTAGAACATCAAGAAAATTTAAAGAACATATATAAAAATGCTAAACCTAAAATAGAATCTGGTTTAGATTTAGATGGAAATCCATATTGGTATGAACTTCCAGATGGTACTGTTATACATAAAGATGCTTATTTTGAAGGTATACATGGACAACAAAAATTAAATGATTTACAAAAAGCAGAAATAGAAAACTTTACTCAAAAACAACTATTAGACAAAAATCATCAAGAAAGATATTTACAAGAACTTGTAGACTATGCAGGTAAAAGAGGAGATGTAAATAAAGTAAGAGTACCTACTTCTGAAACTGCTGCTAAAGTACAGGGGTATAAAAAAAGTATTCCTACAGAATTAGATGATAATCTACAACCAGTAGGAGGAGGTAAATATTCTTCAGAACATCAAACTATTCTTAAAAAATATGAACAACAACCTAAGACTATTAAAAAATTATTTGGAGAAGAACCTAAAATAGTAACAGATAGTAAAGGTAACACATGGTATGAGTTTAATATACCAAAGAAATTTAAAAAAGGTAAAGGTGAAATTAAAGCATTAAAATATGGTGGATGGTTAGATACTTATCAAAATGGTGGTACACCTATTCACTATACTTCTGAAGCACAGTATAGAGCAGGTCTTCTTAATAAAAATAAATCTGCTGAACAAATAGCTGCTGAAAGAGAATGGGTTGCTAAAAGAGCAGCTGCACAAAAAGCACAATCAACTCCTAAACCTACATATGGTCCAACACCTGATCAACAAGCAGCTTTATTTGGTATGAAATCTTTGCCTTCTGAAACAAGTCAAAGATCAGTTATGCCTGCAAAAACAGCAGAAATCAAAGCTCAAGAACAAAAAGTTTTTGATACTCAGGTTAAACAAAAAATGAAAGATAATCCAAATTGGGATAGACAAAAAGCTGTAAGTGCTGTTAATGTTGAAAGAGCATATCAAGGACCAGGAGTTATTAAAGAAGCTCAACCTGAGCAAGGAATTATATCTAAAACTATTGAGGTAGCTGCTAATCCATTTAATGCGTTAGATGCTTATGTGCAAAGCGGTTATGTGCCTGATTACTTTAGTCAAAGTAAAGATGCAGTTAATCCTTTAAATACCGTATATCAAATGGCTACTCCTGCTGGGTGGTATACTACTGGTGCACAAGCTTTATATAATAAATTACCTAAAGATGTTGAGCAAGGTAACTGGCTTGGAGTAGGCGAAGATATTTTAATGGGAATACCTCTTGCTGGAAAAATAGGAAGTAAAGCTTTAAATTTTACAGCTAATAGGGTTGCAAATACTCCTAAAGTAAATTTTAGAACTGGTAATATTGAAGTATACAATCCTGAAACAGGAATGTATGATATGTATAATGTATCATTACCAAATCAAATTGTTCCAGGTAGACCTTATCAGGATGTAGCACCTAAAATGAAAAGTTTAAGGAAAGATTTAGGTATAAGTTATCCTGAACACTTAGCTAATAAATATATACCTGGATTTGCACGCGAAATTCCATTAGAGCAAGGAAAAGGAATAGTTATAGATCCTGTTTCAGGAAGACTTTTTGATTCAAATACTAGATATTGGTTAAATAGAGAATATGGTATTACACCTAAAATAGACCCATTACTTAGTGAAAGAGCAAGTTTTATTGCTAAAAATTATGGAACTAAAATTTCTGAATCTGCTACACCTATAAATAAATCTGGTATTACTTATGGAGCACCTAATCCTGCATTAGGTAATCCTATAGGTACTACAGATGATATTCGTAGATCTTTAATACCTGAATCAGAATATTTATTTCCTTCTGAGTATTCAAAAAGAGGAGTTCCTTTTTCTTCTTTTAGACCAGAAGCAGGAGGTTATACTGATATACCACAATTTAATCAGCAAGTTCAGAACTTTAATACTCAGATGCAATTTGGTAAAAGACCTTTAGAAACACAAATTAATGTAAGACCTGAAACTCAAAAGCTTTTAGGAGAAATGGCTTTTTTAGAAAGTCAAGGAGATTTATCACAGTATTATTATAATACTCCTGTGTATCCTGGATTTTCTACACTTGAGCGCAGACCACTGACAGGTTATCAAATGTTTCAGCAAATACAGCCTAACAAATATGGAGGTACTCCTAGAAAATCTGGTAAAAAATTAGTAAATTATACCCAAAAGCCTAACTTTGTTAAAACTCAGTCTACCAGTTGGTTAGATAAATACAAATAGCATGAAAGCTCAATTCCTTAAAATGGCAGGTGTAAACTCTGAAGATGAGTTTTACAATATGTTCCCAACAGAAGAATCTTTTTTCCAAGCATACCCAGAAGCTAGAACCTATGCTAATGGTGGTGCTACTTATCCTTATCCAGGACAAGCTACTGCAGATCAGTTCTTTAACTATGGTATGCAGGGTAAAGGAGCAGGTTATCAGATTCCTATAGAAACAATGTATGCTTATGGTGGTTTTACCAGTAAGCCTTCTGCTACTCTAGTACATTATGAAGATGGTGGTATGGGTCAACACTCTAGTCCATTTAACTATGGAGCTTTTCCAGCATTTGCTCAAAGAGGTAACCAAGTACAAGGTGGGGGAATTGATGCTGCTACAGGAACTATTAAAGATAACTTCTTAGCTGCTATTCAAAAGAATGTAAATAAAGCTATGCTTAATCAGGAAACAGAGCAAGCTCTTGATATGAATCAGCAAATGATGCCTCAGCTTATTGCACAATATGGTGCGGAAGCAGGGTCTATGTTTATGCCAAACATGTATAACCAAGATATGTTTGAGGATAGATATAATCAGCTTAATCAAGAAAACGCTGATTCTACTAGAAACATGATGGGTCTTGCTAAGTTTTTTACTAATAATCTAATAAATAGAAAGCTTGATGAGCAAATGAAACTTAGTACTGATGCACAAACTGTACCAGACTTTAATCCAATTCCTGATAACATGGCAAAATACGGTGGATCACTTAAGAAGTATCAAAATGGTTCTCAGACAGGAGATCCTTTTCTTGCTGAAATTCAAAGAATGGAAGCTGAAGTTGCTTCTAGAAAAGCTCAAGCTAAAACAGAAGCAGAAAGAAGTAGATTAAATTCTTTACAAGCAGATTTAAAAGATGCAATTGCAGAATATAAAAAACCTTATAAACCTCAAATTTTTATAGATGAATTTGGTGTAAGAGAAACAATACCTGACGTAGATCCATACAAAAGCAAAGCTTTACAAAATGTAAAAAACGCATATAAAGCATATAACGATTATGCAGTATCTATAGGGAAATTTACACCTATTCAAAATGATGATGAGTATTATGCACTAATGAATAAACCAAATAAAACATACGAAGAGCTTAATAAATTTAGTGCTTATAAACCTACTGTTGATTACTATACATGGTCTAAATCTAAAAAATCTAGTTCTGAAGCACCTCAACCGCCAGCTCCAGGCTTACCAGCTGCAGCTCCCGCTACACCAACTCCAACCCCTGCTCCTGCTACACCAGAAAAAGCACCAGAAAAACCTGCACCTAAAGCACCTGCTCCACAAGCTAAACCTAAAGTAGATACAATCATGGTAGATGAGTATTTTAAAAAAGGCGGTAATAAATTTGATAAAGGAGGAGTAGTTAAAATTGAAAAGTCAAAACAAACTAATCATGTAAGAACTACATATGAAGATGGTACAATTGAAATAACTGATGAAGCAGGTAATATTATTTCAACTACTACTCCTGCTAAAAAAGAAGGTGTACCTCCAATGAGCTATAAGCCTGATATGAATCCAATTCCAGGAGAAACTCATTCTCAATGGTCTCGTAGAAATGGTATACCTGGAGGAGGATGGAATGGTGCAGCGCTTGCAAATAAAGTATGGGATGGTAAACAATGGGTAGATCCTGCTGGAACAACAGGTGAGATGAGTCCTGAAGAAAAAGCAGTAAGAGATTTTGCTATTGCTAAAGGTCAAAATCCTGATGAGGTTTGGCAAAATTATCAGATGATTACTTCTTCTTATGGTACTATGGGTGCGGGTACACAACAACCTTATGGTTATGGAGTATCTACTATGGTACCTTATAGATATAGACACCGTGGTTATGGATCTATTGGTTGGGATAGAGGTTATGTACCAGGAGTAGGTGATCTCGCAGCTATGCAAGAACAAGCTAATAGAATGGGTTATGAGTTCTATGGTAAATCAAGACCTACTTTATTTGGTGGTAGAAAAGTTGTTATTAAGACTAAGTATAACCCATCTACTGGTAAAGTAGAAAGAGCTCCTGAAGTAGAAAATGAAGCTCCTGCTTTTACAGAACCAACAACAAATAATGAACCTGTTAGAGAAGATTTTACAGTACCTAGACTTGAAGTTGCTGAAGGATTTAAACAAGGAGGTCTTACAAGATTTCTACCTAAAGCTCAAGCAGGAATGATGACACCAAAAGGTACATTTGCTTTTGATAATCTAGATATCAATATTCCTATCATGGATACCTTCCATGATATTAAAACAGGACTTACTAGTATCAAAGATTTCAAACAACAAAGAGCTGATGCAAGAAGAGAGAAAAGAGGAACTAATGAAAAAGCTGTTTGGAAAACAGGTCCTTCACCTTATGCTGCAGATACAGTACTTACAGGTATGTCCGCATTAACTAATATTGCAAAAGGTAAAGAAAGAAGAGCTCTTGAAGAGCAAATGGCTACAGGTAAACTTGCAGATAATTTGTTTACATCAGTAGAAAAGAAGCGCGGTGATTATGTACCTACAGGTCAAGAATATGGTATGTTTAGACCTGATCAAACTACACCTATCTTTGATACTGGTTATGATAGAGGTTATGCTAATAGACCTACCTATAGCTATGATAGAGGTGGTTCTATTGCATACAGTGATTGGAGTCAAACTCCAGTTAATGGATACTATGGTATACCTACTGGTGAAATGAGTATGTATTCACAATGGTCACAATCTCCTGTTAAAATGCAGGAAGGTGGAGTTATGAGTCAAGATGGAATTGAGATGGAGCTTACTCCAGAAGAAATTGAGTACATTACTCAAATGGGTGGTCAAGTAGAATTTTTAGACTAATCAACATGAAGAGAAGAGTTAAAGTAAGCTTTACTCCAAAAGCTAAAAAAGGATTAGAAGCAAGAACTTCAGGCTTGGAGATAAGAATGTCTCCAGGCTTAGGTTATAATGCTAATCAGCTTAGCTGGCCTGTTATGGCTGGTGAGTTTTCTGAACCAAGACTTGAGACTAATAGTACTCTTAAACCAGTACCTAGAGAAGAAGCTAATCTTGAAGCTGAAGTAGGAGAAACCGCTTATACAGATCTTAATGGTGATGGATTACCTGAGCACTATAAGATAGGTGGTAAAAGACACAGTGAAGGTGGTACACCTCTGTATCTTCCTGATAATTCATTTATCTTCTCTAGAGATAGATCTATGAAAATCAAAGATCCTTCTCTTCTTAATCAATTTGGTATGCCTCCTAAAAAAGGTGGTTATACTCCTGCAGACATTGCTAAAAAGTATGATATCAACAAGTATAGAAAAGTACTTGCAGATTCAGATACAGATGATCTTCAGAGAAAGAATGCTGAGCAAATGATTACTAAGTATAATCTTAAACTTGGTAAGTTAGCTTTAGCTCAAGAATCTATTAAAGGATTTCCTCAAGGTATCCCAGCAATTGCTATTCCTTATATGGAGCATATGGGTATTCAACCTGAACAACTAATACAAGGTCAACCTCAGCAAATGTCTCAACAAGAAGTTGATACAGAAGAGTATGAAGATCAACCAGTTGAATCAGAAGAAGAAGTAATGATGCCTGAAGCTAGATATGGTATGAATATAGTACCACAGCTTCTTAAAAGAAACTTTGGCGGAGATTTGAGCAGATTTGTAAGAGGTGGTTCTTCTAAAAGAAGAGTTAGAGTTACTATGCCTAAGTTTCAAACAGGTGGTAGTAATGCTCCTGGAGTTATAAAGTATGAAACACTTGATGATTTATACGCAGATCCTAATGCAAGAACTCTTGTTGAATCTGGTAAAGCTTATGTAAAAGATCCAAAATCTGGTAAGTATAAGAGAGTAGATAGACTTCCTGGTAAAATAGATTATGAAAACAGAGAAGATTTAGAACCTCTTAGAAATGATAAAGATCCAGATCGTGATTTTAGAGATGACTATGCTTATCTGGAAAATGAGCTTTTGATTAATGCTGACGCTAGAGCAGCTATTTACAATAACTATAGAAAAACTATAGAAAACGATAAGAAGCTTACTCAAGCTGAAAAAGATAAGCTTTTAGCTAAAAATGAAACTGCTGTAATTAATGACTTTCTTGCTTTGCAAAAACAGAATATGGCTTTGCAAGCTAAAGGTAAAAACTTTACAGAGTCCAAATGGGGAAATAAAAATAAACCTCAATTAGCTTATAATAAAGCTATTATAGAAACAGGTTTAAGCCCTTTAGATACTTTAACTATTAAATCAGCTCAAGCAGCTTATATTGGTTTTGTTCAAGCGGCTAAAGATGATGAAACTAAACAATACTTTACTTATCTTAAGCCTGAAAAAAGAGGTAGGGGGGATGAAAAATATCTTCCTGATGAAGGACAAGTATCTCCTCCAGATGGTATCTATGGTGATACTACTGCAGGACAACTTGCTTTACCTGATATAGAAGCTAAGTTTAGTACAGAACTCACTGAACCTGAAGCGGTTAAACCTCCAAGTGTTAAACACCTTCCTCCTCCAGCAGCACCAGGTGCAGCACCTTTTTGGTTACAAGATGTTATTAAAACTAAAGGTGCAGCTAGAGATCTCATGGGTATTGAAAAATACATGCCTTGGCAAGCTGTACCTCAAACCTTTTTACCTGAGCCTACTTTCTATGATCCTAGTAGAGAATTAGCTTCTGCTGAAGAACAAGCTGCTATGCTTACTGAAGGTTTAGCTGCATTTACAGGTCCTCAAGCTCTATCTGCTAGAGCTAGTGCTATTCAAGGTCAAACAGCTAGAGCTGCTGCTGATATTTTAGGTAAGTATAATAACTTAAATGTTGGTGTAGCTAATCAGTTTGAGCTTCAAAAAACAAGCATTCTTAATACTGCTGCTAGAGAAAAAGCAGCTCTTGCTACTCAACTCTATGATAAAGTAACCATTGCTAATCAGCAATTTGATGCTGCTACACAAGCTGCAAGAGAAAATCTTAGAAATAGTTATATTCAATCTATTACTAATAGAGCTAATACCTATAATATGAATACCCTGTTTCCTCAATATGCTGTAGATCCATCTGGAGGAGGCTTTATAGAATTTACTCAAGGTGCTCCATTAGATCCAGAGTATAGTGAAGATCAGTCAGTAGATAGTATCTATAGAAAGCTTTATGAAAATAATCCTACTATGAGAAGTCATCCTGAAAAGCTTTGGGCAACTGCTGAAAAGATGTATGGATTAAAATCTGGTAACACAAATGATAATAAAATGGCTGAGTGGTTTGCTAAAACACAGGGTTATCAAGGTGAATAAACTTTATAAGTTTAGTAAACTTTAAATATTTTTGAGTAAATTTATATACTGATATGGCTTCATATATCCAAGGTGTTACAGATTACATTCCTCAGTTGCAACCTTTTCAACCTGATTATAACTTCCTTTCTAATGTTTTACAAACTAGACAGAGTAGATATGATCAAGCTCATAAGCAACTTAACAAGATGTATGGCACATTGCTATACTCTCCTATGCTTAGGGATGACAACATTCAACAAAGGGATCAATTCTTTAAAATGATTGACCAAGATATCAAAAAGATGTCTGGTCTTGATCTATCTCTTCAGCAAAATGCAGATGCTGCGGGATCAGTATTTAAGTCTATCTATGATAATAAAAATATTATCAAGGATATGTCTTTTACTAAACAATACAGAAACCAACTTGCTTTAGCTGAAGATTATAGAAACTGCTTAAATCAAGAAGAGTGTGGTGGAGGTTATTGGGATGTAGGTGTTAATGAATTACATTTTAGAGCTGACGAATATAAAAAAGCTTCTGCAGAAGAAGCTATGGGTATGGCTGCGCCTACTTATAACCCTTTTATAAATATTACAGAGAAGGCTATCAACTATGTTTCTCAATTAAAGAAACAAGGTTTTGGTGTTACTACTGTAGGTTGGTCACCAGATGGTAGATATATTGTTACTACAAAAGATGGTAAGAACTTAGAAATTCCTTTGTATCAGTTATTTAGAAATCAATACGGTGTAGATTCTAAAATACAAAACATGTATAAATCCATGGCTTATGTACAAAGAAAAAACTACATACTTAATAATGCTGAAAGATTTGGGGGAGATGAAGCTGCTGCTGAAGAAGAATATATAAATGCTATTACTTCAAAAGTTGATGAGTATAAACAGATAGCTATAGGTGCATTAAAAGACGCATCTAAGTCTCAAGATATTAAATTGGCTTTAGAAGAAAAAATTAAAAAAGAAGGTACTACAGGAAATGATAGTTTAGCAGAAGCTTGGAAATTACAAAGCGTTAATTACAATGAAAAAATGAAAACTGCTTTGTATGATGATGGTACAGCTAAAACAGCAACTGCTATTCAATTAAATGCAGAGAATAGAAAAGCAAAAGCAAATTATGTTGATTCTCTTATAGCAAGAGTTTTGATGGATAATGATTTTAAAGAGGCTGCTATAAATGTAGCAAATCTTACAGGTGAGCAAAAAGTTGAAGCAGATCCTTATGCTAAAAGTTATTATGATCACTCTCTGTCTATGGCAAGAATGGCTCAACAGCATAAGTATTCTATGGAAGAAGCTTTATATAAAACAAAGCTTGATATTGTTAAAGAGCAAATGAAAGAAAATTCAGAAACTCAAAATAGAGGTTCTGCAACTTCTGCTCTTAATGCAGGTAGATTTATAGAAGGTACTCCAGGTACTTCTGCTGCTACAGAATTAACTGATGAAGCCGCAGAAGCTTTTATTTACATGAATCAGCAAAAAACAAATACTGTAGGATATGCTTCTCAGTATGTGGAAGCTGCTACCGCTGATCTTTTAAATTATGTTAATACTACAACTTTTACAGATGCAAGTAGAAATGCAGCAAAAGCAGCACTAAAAAGTATTTGGGGAGACAAATATGATGAAAACTCAAATACTTTTAAGTCAGATAATCAAACTGTTGATTACAGACAATTGTTAGCTGAAGATCCTACTAGTTATTATAACAAGGCTATAATAACTAGACAGGATACAAAGTATAATGGTTTGTATAGTAGATTTTATACAAATACTCTTGATCCTATTGCAGCTAAGTATAATGACTCTAAACAACTTTTAGATATTACAGGGGATGTTTATAGAAAAAATAATCTGAATGTAAGATCCTGGGCTTTAACTTCTGGATTAGTTGCTGAAGATGAAAGAGATATGTTTGGTCTTTTATTTAAAGATAATGGAGATCTTAGAACTAAAAAAGAATACGCAAGCATGAATTGGGGAGGTGAAGATGGTGGAGAAATTTATGATGATATGTATGAAAAATATGTTTATGCATATAATAGTGGATCATCAACAGGGGTAGATAAACTTGATCCTAATAAAAAAGTACCTCTTGTTACCGCTATCTATGATTCAAACAAATCCTTTGGAATGTTTGCAGAAGGTAAATCTTCAGGTGGTGGAGTTCAGTATGCTTTTGATGCAGCAGCTCCAGCAGCTTTTGGTACAAGAGGTTTATTAACTTTTGCACAAGATGGTTTAATTTCTTCTAATACATTATTTAGTGCTGGTATTGTAGCTGATCAAAGTGATGCTGAGAAAGGAAATGATGATTATATCCAAGCTATAAACACTGTAGTAACAGATATTAAATCTGGAGCATTTGATAATAAAGATAAAGGAAGACCTTTTGGTACAGTTACATATCTTGATCTTGCCTTAAGTAATCCTAACTATAAAGCAATACATATTACTTTTGCTCCTGGTTATGCTCAGAAATATAAAGGTACTGATAGCGATCCAGGTTGGGGAAGCAATCCTGATATTGTAACTAATGGTGTTACAATGTATGTACCTAAGAAAGATTTAAAAAATGATTTTACAGAATCATTTGCTCTTAAACCTTATGATATTATTCTTGAACATAGACCATATACAGTAGAAAAACCAAAGGGTGGAAAAATTACCATTAATAAGATGAATGATGGTAGATATAATGTAACAGGTTTCTTGTGGGATTATAGTACTGGTGTACCTGTTGCAAAACCTGCACAAAAAATACTTAGTGCTGAAGTAGGTGGTCAAAATCTTGTTATGGGTTATGAAAATCTTTTAACTCAAATTGATATTGCTAATAATAATTACGATAGCAATCAAAGAACTAATATGATATTTGATCCATCTATGCTTCAACCAACAAGCATATTTGATCAGAGCCAACCTGCTCCAAATCCTATGGATATGTTTAATCAAATGGGACAATAATTAATTATGGCACTAGATCCTCTAGCAAATATAAATCAGTCTATTTCTGAAGTTGAAGCGGCTCAAGATCCGCTTTCAGCTTTTAATAGAATGTTCTCTGAAGTTAATGAGGGTATTCCTACTAATCCATATCCTGTAATTAGCGCACCTATTCCAAGAACTACACCAACAGCTGTAGATGTTAATCAAAATCTTGTAGGTAATGAAGTAACTGGTCCAGCTCCAGGAGTTAATAATGCAACTCCTCAAGGAAACAAGTCTTTTACAGATGCTGCACTTGATTATCTAGATGATGCAGAGAATTGGGCAAAAGATGAATACAAATATGGTAGAACATATTCTTATGGCGCAGGCTGGAAGAATATGCAATTTGAAAGATACTATACCCATCCTAATTATAAAAAGCTAGGATTTTCTCCTTATAGAGATAATGAAGAACTCTATAATGAAAACAGTACGTGGGCTGATGATTGGAGAAGATCTAGTTCTCAATATTGGAAATTATTATCTAATGCTTTTGGATCATCTGTATTTGGATCAGATGATTTTAAAGCTGCTGAAACAATGCAAGAAGGTCTTGCTTTAGGATCTTCAAGTAAAGAAGGTATTGGATCATCTATTACCAATTTTGGACTCAGTTCCATGTATACGTTAGGTATAGGTGCTGAGATACTCGCTGAAAATGCTGTACTATTTGCTGTAGAAGCTGGTGCTTTAGCTTTAGCTCCTGAGACACTTGGTGCTACTTTACCTACAGTAGCTGCTGCTGCAACAAGGCAAGCTGCAAATATTGGTAGATTTACAAAAGCTATTCAAGGTACCTATGATTTTTTAAAAGCGCTTAAACAAGCTCGAAATGTAAAGGAATTTTATGATGCTTCTAAAATAGGTAAAGCAGGTGTTGCTGCAGCTAAGTTTTTAAATCCATTAGAAAATACTTATCAGTTTACTAGTTTCTTAGCTAAAGGTGAAAAAGTTTGGACATCAACAGAAAAACTTGCTTTAGCTGCACATGGCTTTGGTCACTTCTTTAAAGATATTAGAATGATAAGTCTTGGAGTAGAGGAAGCAGGGTTAGAAGGAGCTATGGCTAGATCAGAGTATCATCAAAAGCTTGTTGATGAATACTATGCTAAGAATGGTAGAATGCCTGATCCAGGTAGTCAAGATGCGCAAGATATATATCAAAAAGCTGCATCTGTAGATTTTACTGTAAGCATGGCTAACTTACCTGCTATATTTCTTACTAACAAAATTTTCTTTGGTAAATATTTAAGAGGTTTTCCTACTTTAAGTTCTATAGCAAAAACTGTAGAGAAGGGATCCACTAGATATCTTGTAGGTGTGGGTGCAGGAAAGGTTTTAGAAAAAGGAGCTTACGAGTATGCAGAAAAGGGTGCTGGAAGAAAAGCTGCAGAATTCTTTATGAGTTCTCCTTATTTACCCTGGTCAAGAGAATACTTTGTTACTAATTTGCCAGAAGCTTTACAAGAAAACTTACAAGATGCTATATCATCTTCTGTAATAGCATATCATGAAAAGATAGATAAAGATCCTTCAGTTGCAGGTTTTTGGGAAGGCATGAGTCAATTTGGCACAAGTGTAAAAGGTCAACTTACTGGACAAGGTCTTGAAACTTTCTTATCAGGATACTTTACTGGTACTCTTATGGGAGGTATTGCTGGACCAACTACTGGTATATTTGAAACTATAGCAAGTAGAACAAAATCTGGTAAAGCTAAAGTAGAAGCAGCTAAAGAGAGAAGAAGAGTAAGAGAAGAAGCTATTAAAGATGCTGTTAATGGCATGGCTATGGATGCGGTCAATGTAGGAGAAAGAAATGCTACTACTGCATCTAAGGTTAAGAATTACATGGATGAAGCAGATAAAGCTGCAGATGAAGGAAATGAATATAAATATAAATCAGCTGTAGATGCGGCTTTTGCATCTAAAGCATATACTCTTGCTGCTACTGATAAAACCAAACTCTTTACAGATCATATAGATGATATGCTTACTCTTGAGGATGAAGATCTTGCTAAAGCATATAACATGCCTGTAGCAGAAGCTCAAGATGTAAGAAGAAGACTTAATAATGCAAGGCAAAGAGCTCTGGATGTTAAAGATACCTATGAGATAGTAAAGAAAGAATATCCTAATCCAGTGGATCTTAGTCTAATAGATCCTAAAAAGAATGAAGATCTTTATAAAAAGATGCTTGCTAAATATCAAGCTCACGAGTTTGCTATAGAGACAATCACTACTTCTACCGAAGCTTTGAGAAGAACTAATGGAAGGCTTATAGGAATTGTTAATGAATTCTCTCAAGCTTCTCCTTGGTTAAGTCTTAGAAGAGGTGCTCAGGAAATTAAAGATGCAGGAGCATCAGATATTACAGCACTTTTAGATAACTATCAAAGACAGAGACTTATAGAAACTCTTGAGCTTGAGGTAGATACATTAAAAGAAGGTACACCTGAACAAAAGAAAAAAGCTAAGCTCAAACAAACAAAAATAGATGAGCTTAAGAAATGGAATGATATTGCGTTTAAATTCACTCTTATTGCTAAAGCTAGAGAAGAAGCGTTTAGAAATAAAGACTTAGATCTTACTGGGGTTAATAAGCTTATCAATGATCTTACATCAGAGATGTATCCTATTTTTGATAAGTATACTAAGCTTATTGCAGAAGAACAGGGAGGTACTCTTATGAGTAAAGAGCTTGGAAAAGCATTTACTAAAGTAAGAGATTATCACTTACTTGACTCAGATTCAAATGCTTATACAAAAGCACTTAATATTCTTAATGACCCTTTATACTTTGATAGATATATATCTGCAATTGAAACAGCTCAAGAACAACTTCAGGCTACTAAAACTGAGCGTATAATAGAAGGTTATAAAAAGTTTCTAGATTTAAAAGATTCTAATGATTTACTTAATGCTATCTACGATCAAGGTTTATTTGTAATACCAGAGAATGTAGAAGAGTTCTTAAAAAATCCTAGAACTGCAAAGTTTGAACTTTATGATATTGCAAGTAAAGAACCTATAGCACCAGATAATCCTAAGTACGAAGCTTTCCAAAATATCTTAAATGATAGATATCCTGTAGAAGAGGTTGTTACTGAAGAAGTTGAAACTGAAGTAGTTGAAGAAGAGGCACCTGCTCAAAAAGCTATTAGTGTTGTTGATGATATTAACACTATGCCTAAAGAGCTTCAGGAAGAACTTATTAAAAAGTATGAATCACTTAAGACATATTTTGCTGAAGAAAGACCTGATGTTAAATTCCCTTATCCAAGTTTTGATCAGTTCTTAAAACGATCTCCAGAAGCTAAACAGATTATAGAAGCTTATAATAAGAAGAATAATCTTAAGCCTGCTCCAGCAGAAACTAAAGCTGGAGTATTCACTCCTACTACACCTTATAGAACTCCTAAAGGACCAGAGCTTACTACTGCTACTAAACCTGAAGCTCCTGTTTCTGATATAGAAGCTAAGAAAGCTGATATAGAAAGAAGAAGACAGGAAGAAGTAAATACATTAAGCGCCGAGTATGGTGATGTAACTCCGCTTAACGATCCTCAAATT
>Ga0129333_10001598_pt1 | contig 20650 bp, 15 predicted proteins | sample CPB6_08_DNA_FD_94474 | JGI IMG/M metagenome (GOLD analysis project Ga0129333, IMG submission 94474) | Freshwater to marine salinity gradient microbial communities from Chesapeake Bay, USA - CPBay_Sum_0.6_0.8_DNA | ecosystem: Environmental > Aquatic > Marine > Coastal | place: USA: Chesapeake... | reverse complement strand
TTCGGTAATGCAGCTGACTACCTAGGTGAGATTGCTGTTTCTAACCTATCGTTCCAGTAATTTTCCACTCGGGATGGGAAACATTAAAGCGCCGCAAGGCGCTTTTTTGTTGACTAAGTATTTGACATGAACTTTTATAACAAAAATTTAGAAAAAATTGATTTTGACGATATTATTTGGGATGCTGGGCAAGGAAATTTTGGAGATGTAGCCAAAATCAGCCAATTGATTTATTTTTTAAAAAAATTTAAAGGTCCTAAAGAAATTTGCATTGTAAATCATGCCCAGTTTTGTGAAGATCTAATAGACAAAAGCGACATTGATTTTTTACTGGTTAATTGCAGTGATCACCCATACAATTTGCCAGTTTTTAATACTGTTAAAAATAAGCTCATAATTAACAGTGATTTTAACAAACAAAATTACTATCCTTTTCATTTATTATTTTCTTCATACCTTGCTGTTAACGAAGAAATAAATTTATCTTCGCACAGAACTTACTATGCTTGTTGTATTAACAGAAGTCCAAGGATATCAAGGATTTATAACAGAGTAAAATTAGACAACTTCATGAATGAAAAATTTAAATTTTTATGGTTCAAGGCCGAAGAATCAAATGGGCCGGTCCCTGATAAAAATTTGATCATTGACGAAATTGGATTAGAAAATTATATAAAATATCAAACCATTAACAGCACCTCCCTTGGATTTAATGCTAAAACTGAGTATGAACTTTGTTCAAGCATAAAGGATTACACAGACAGTTATCTAAATTTGGTTACAGAATCTAGACTAGACAGCATTGGATTTTTGACAGAAAAAACCTATAAACCTATTAGAGCTGGACAATTATTTTTAGTTCAAGGTCCTGTTGGAGTTATACAGTTTTTACGCAGTATTGGTTTTGATACTTTTGACGATTATATCAATCATGACTACGATCAAATTAACGACTGGGTAGAACGAACAGATCATGTACACAGGGAATTTCGAAGAATATTTTTTGACATAGAAAAAATCTATTTTGCAACTACGGAACGAAGAATAAAAAATTTACAAGTTTTAAAACAGTACGAAATTGGTGATCCTTGGACTAAATTTATCATGGATCAAATAAATACATAGTTCACTCTTCAATGAGAACTTATTGCGGAGCCAACCGCGTAGGCCTAGAACGCTATTATAAGGAGAAATAAAATGGCAAGAGGTTTAAAAATCAGTCACAAAAGAGCAGACGGTACACTAGTTGACCAGGAAGTATTTAATCCACCGGTAAGTGGTTCAACTATTGGTAGCACAGGCGGTCGTCCGCAATGGATCACATCCACTGGTGTTAAAACAGTTAAAGTTCAATTTAGAGATTCGGCAGGTATTTTACATGCTAACGCATATATCATTTCACAAAAAGGTGCAACTACTTTCTTTGTAGCAAATGCAGTTGGTGCAGTTGAAAATCATACTCATGCAAATGCTAGTGCAACTATTTGTACTCTAGCTGCTGGTGCAGATGCAGCTAACGGAACACCTGGTAGCAGTGCAAGCACTTGCTCAATTGTTGGTTATACTACAGCAAACGCAGCGTTTTATGCAAGCCGTATCAGCAACAAGTATGTTTGGGATCAAAGCGATGTTCGTTACAAATATCGCGGTAGCGATTATGTAGCAACAAGCGGTACCAGCGGTTTTGCAAATGTGGTTACACATTAAAAAACTTAGCTTTTAATAAAACCCGCTTCGGCGGGTTTTTTATTGAATTTGTCAAACAAAAATCTAGTATAAATACACTGAATAAGGATCTAAAAATGGCTGTAGTTAAAAGTCTAAATGATGATTACATCATCACAAACAAAATTAATGCTAACGCAAACATAACTTTATCCACGAATACGGTTTTTATTCAAGGAAACTTGTTTGTGGGCGGTAATGCTACTGCAATTACCGAAACTGATCTTCAGATCACAGATAGAATTATAACAGTTAATGCAGGCGAAACAGGTCCAGGAGTAACACAAAATACAGCAGGCATCGAAGTTGATCGCGGATCATTGGCCAATGTAGCAATTTTGTGGAACGAAACACTCGGTGCATGGACATTAACCAACGATGGAAGCACATATGAATCTATTCAAACTGGTTCTGCAACAGCAGTTACATCGGCACAAGTTTATGCATTGGTACTTTAAGGAATAAAAATGGCAATTCATAACACAGTTTTAGTAGATTCAGGACAGGCAGCAGCAAATGTTTTAGCTGCAACTGGTATTGGTGGACAGGCGGTGACAACTATGTATTTTTGTAACACAAACACAGCAGCCACAGCCTTTACATTACATCTCGTTCCGGCCGGTTTTGTGGCCAACTCCAATAATATAATTTACAAAAACAAGGTAATAGCATCTGGTGATACTTATATAGTTGATTGGGAAAAATTGGTATTAGGCAACGGAGATACATTGAGAGCCAATGCCAACGTAGGAAATTCAATCGTGGCAAGCGTAAGCACTATAGGTGTTTGATAATGGGCAGATACTTAAAAAATACTCAACTATTAGGTGGCAGCTACGCTGTACAATTACCCCTTGGCAGTAATAGTGTAGGCCCAGATCAACCACAAAATGGGCAAATTAGATTCAACACTAGTAACAACCGAGTGGAACTGTTTTTTGCTGGAGTATGGAATCAGGTTGCTAAAATTGGGTCAGTTACTATCAATGTAGATGAATTTACAGGTGACGCTGTACAAACAGCGTTTACAATGAGTCAAACAGAATCGGACGCTAATGCAATTTTAGTGCAAATAGGCGGAGTATATCAGCAACCTAATATTAATTACACAGTAAACGGCACTACATCGATTACATTCACAAGCCCACCGCCGGCACCTGGGGTCAATCCTAACAAAATAGTTGTAGTACACAATCTCAACAGCACTAATGCTGCATAAGGAGCAGCCGTGGCTATTGGCAGAATAAGCGGCGCTTTACTATTTTCAGATCTAGATAGACAAAGTGTAGATCTTGCTTTTACTACCAACGGTAGGCCGCTGGCCTACATGGACTTTACCAACTTTAGATTTGGCGTCAATACTAATTCCGTAGTTGATACATTTACAGTCGCAGGAACTGCCAATGTTTCGGGGATTACAAAAATATTTGGTAATTTAGTTGCTGCATCAGGCGTTCAGGCCACAGATGTAAATTCTGGTGCATTTAATGTGATTGGTGGTGCTGGCATAACAGGCAATTTGTATGCTGGCAACTTGTTTGCTAATAACTTTAGCGGCAATATTAGTAACACTGGCGGTACTTCAATTTTTGGAAACATCAGTGTAACTGACACAGCAGCGTTGGGGTCAATGAACACTGCTAATGCAGTTATAAGTGGCGGCTATATAAGCGCATTAACTAATGCCTATATTACAACCAGTGCAATTACTAATTTTAGCACAGCCAATGCAGTAATATCTGGTGGTTACATAAGTGCATTGTCTAATGCCACTATAAGTACCGCTAATTTGCAAAGTTTGTATGCCACTGAATTAAATTCAAGTTTTGGAAACGTTGTAACTTTGGCAGTATCTAATTTTAGTACGGCCAATGCAGTAATATCTGGTGGTTATATTTCCTCATTGACAAATGCTTACATAACCACTTCGGAAATAACCAATTTTAGCACCGGTAATGCAGTTATCAGCGGCGGATACATATCATCATTGTCCAATGCAACTATAGTCACTGGCAATGTGCAAAATTGGTATGCTACTAATCTAAATGCGACCAATGCTAATTTAACTACATCTGTAATAACAAATCTTTCTTCGGGTAACGCTGTAATTTCTGGCGGCTATATTTCTGCATTAAGCAATGCATCAATATCAACTGCTAATATTGGTAGTATAAAAATTGAAGACATTACAATCTCCAGTTTAACTGGTAATGTTGTTATACAGCCGCTATTGAGTAATCCCAATGCAGTTGTCACAATAAACGCTACAAGTGCTTTACAATTACCTGCTGGAACAACCGGGCAACAACCTGTACCGGTATACGGTGGTGCTATTAGATGGAATAACTCAACGAACAACCTCGAAGTTTACAATGGCACAGGTTGGCAAACTTTGCTAGGGCAAATCAGCAACCAATCTATTGTACCCGACGGGTCAAGTACAGTTTATACATTGGATTCCGGCACCACCGCTGAAGGTATAATTGTCAGCATCAACGGTACATTACAGCAGCCTGGTGTGGCCTACACAGTAGCTGGTAACCAGATAACCTTTTCAGAAATTCCGTTAGTCACTGATATTGTGTCTATTAGATATATTGCATCTGGTACAGTTACAGCCGAAAACAACCAAGAAATAAATTCGGGCAATATTAGCCTGACCACAGGAGCAATTTTGATTGACAGCTTTAATATCAATCAATTTAGAAGTGCAAAATACATTGCTAGCACTACAGCAAGTTCTGGTTCATCGGAATTCGCTGAGTTTGCAATAACTCAATTTGATCCAAATGTTGCAGTTAGTAACATAAACAGGGCTGTCACAGGCAGTGTTTTGACCACAATTACTGCCAATATCAGCGGATCACTCGTACAAGTTTACGCCACAGCCAGCGCCTCTGCTCAGATGCGACTGCAAAAAACCTATTTCATAGTGTAATTTTTGTCATTTACTATATCTCTAATTTTTGGTAAATACTTAAAATTGGAGATAAGTGATGGCAGTCACTAGAATTAAAAATAATCAGATAACTGATAGTACCATTACATTTCAGAAAATTGCGTCAGGAACACTGGTTGGCAGTCTGTTTAATGCAAATTTAACTTTAAATTCTAACGTTAGTATCGCGGGAAATCTTACAGTTACAGGTAATACCACCACGATCAACTCAATTGATACACTTGTTTCTGACAATTTAATTACTTTAAACAATGGTTATGTTGGTACACCTACTTATGATGTTGGCGTACTTTTTAACCGTTCTTTAGGAACACTAGAAAACTACGGCGGTGTAAATGCTGCACTGGTATGGTCAGAATCTGATGGCGCATTTATTGTTGTTCTTACCACTGAAACAGGCACAACTGCCGGAACTATTAATAGAAAATTCCAAGCTAACCTTATAGCTGGTAATGTGACAGTATCTAATGCAGCAACTATTCAAACAGCCAGAATTAACAATCTTGATGTTGCGGACTTTTTAATTGCCTCGGGCAATATTGTTGCAGCATCTGGTGCTTCAGCAACAAATTACACAACTGGTGCATTGGTTGTTCCTGGCGGCGGCGGCGTTGGCATCACTGGTGACTTATGGGTACAGGGAGCAAGTACATTTGCTGGCAACATTGTTGCAGGTAATATTCAGTTAAGCGGCAATATTAATGTACCAGTTGGTGGTACATTCAGTAATACTGGTGTGTTTTTTGGTAACGCTGGCGGTATAGGCGCATTGTATGCCGGCACAAGCACTTACACAGCACTACCTACCACTGTATTGCAGATGAGTGGAAATGTTAATTCATATGCTCAGGTAAATTTCCAAAATATTAACAGCGGTACCAAAGCATCAACAGACTTTGTATTAACAGCAGACAATGGCAATGATACCAATGGTTATATTAACTTAGGTATTAACAGTAGCACATTTGACGACGCTGCTTATCCAAATTTGAAAGCAAACGATGGTTACCTAATTCATCATGGCGTTGGTAACACTGGTAACTTGTTTATAATAAACCATAGTGGCGGTCCAGGCAACGGTATGGCATTTGCTGTTGGCGGATTTGATGCAGCCAATGTCAAGGCAATTATCAATACCGCAGGGATGGCTATACTTTCAAATACAGCAAGCTCAGGGTTTGGTACCGGTGCATTACTAGTGAATGGCGGAGCAGCAATCTCTGGTAATGTGTATGCAGGTAGTATTCAGGGTACACCAATTGGAAACACAACACCATCAAGCGGCAACTTTACTACATTATATGCAACCAATGCCAGTTCAGGTAATATTGTTATCTCTGGTGGATACATAAGTGCGTTAACAAATGCTTATATAACAACAGGCAGGACGGAAAACTTTAGCACAGCCAATGCTGTAATTACCGGTGGTAACATATCACTTTCTACAGGAAACGATACTACTTTCGTTACTGCTGATAATGTAGAAGGTTTTGATGCCAAGTTTGGAAATTTATTAGTTGAATTGGGTGCAAGTTTTCCTAACATTTATGTAACCGGAGGAACTGTAGCAGGATTAACAAATTTTGCTACCAGTTTTGGCAACATTTATTCTGGATATTTAGATAACGTTGCAATTGGTGCAAATGTTACAGGACCAGCTTCGTTCACTACAGCAAATGCTAGTGGTATACTAAACGTAACAAATGCAACACAATCGACATCAACATCAACCGGTGCATTAACAATTACTGGCGGTGCTGGTATAGGTAAAAATTTATATGTTGGTGGCAATGCAGTTGTTGCTGGAAACCTAGTGGTATTAGGAACCACAACCAGCGTTGACAGCGTAGATTTGGTCGTAAAAGATAGTTCAATCAAGTTACACACATTTGCTAACGGGGCACCTCTTACTACAAACGATGGTAGAGACATTGGTGTTTTAGGCAACTATTATCTTGGTTCAGACAAGTATTTCTTCTTTGGCCAAAAAAATAGTTCAACCTATTTTGAATACTATGCAGCAGCAACAGAAAATAGTAGTAATGTAATAAGCGGTACATATGGTACAATTAAATCCGGCGAATTAATAATTGCTAATTCTACTTCGTCTACAAACACCATTACCGGTGCAGTAACGGTAGCAGGCGGCGTTGGCGTCGCAGGCAATTTAAATGCCGGGACTATTTACGCCGGCAGTATAAATGCCACTCCTATTGGAAATGCTACACCAAGCACTGGTGTGTTTACTACGTTGGTGTCAACCAGTGCATCTACTTTAAATAGCCTAACAGTAAACAATCAGGCAGTAATTGCAACAATCAACGGAACGGCCAATGTTTATCTTGCACCTCAGTCAGGTGCAGCCACAGTTACTATAAATCCATTGGTCATTGGTACAATTGATAATATGTCAATTGGTGCTACAAGTGCAGCAAATGTGTATGCTTCTAATTTTAGAGCAGCAACAAGTTTATGGGCTGCACCCACTGGTCCTGTTTGGATTCGCGGAGGAACTGGTACCAGCGGAATCAACAACATTCCAATTGGTGCAGTAACTCCTAGTTCGGGCGCTTTTACAACCGTTGATGGACAAACCGTAACTGGAACCACTGTAAATGCAACCAATGGAAACGTTACTACTCTAGTTGCTTCTAATTTCAGCAGCGGAAATCTAGTTGTCAGCGGCGGTTATATCAGTGCATTGACCAATGCCTATGTTACAACTGGCTTAATTACTAATTTTAGCACAGCTAATGCAAGAATCACCGGTGGATATGCAGACAATTTCCCAATTGGTGCCAATACAGCAGCAACAGGTGCATTTACTACACTAACCGCTGCGGCACTAAACAACACAATTATTGGTAATGCCACACCGGCCGCTGGCACATTCACTGAACTTGTAGCAACCGCAAACTTAAAATTGGCCACAGGCAATATAGTAATCAGCTCAGGTAATACCACTGTTTATACTGCGGCAGCTGGCACCGCTAGCACAACTGGTGCATTGGTTATTACAGGCACCGGCGGTGCGGCTATAAATGGAAACATGTATGTTGGGCAAGGCGTAGTAATTAACGGTAATAAATCTATACATGACACAATTATACGCGGTACCAATGAAAATAGTCTGGTATTTGTTGTAGCAGATTCCACTTATGATCAAGTAAGCATTGGCGGAAATATCACCGCAAGCAATATTACTCAAGGCGCAAAATTAGTTATTGCTAGTACAGATGCCTTACTAGTTCCAGTAGGAACATCGGCACAAAGACCAGGTTCAGTTGGCTTTACAGATGTAGATGGTATGTTGAGATTTAACTCTACTACCAATGCATTGGAATTTTACGGCGACGGACAATGGAACACTACCGGTAGTACATTCACAACAATTTTAAGTAGAACATTTAGTAATTCCAGTGGAGATCTAAACGGTAATGTTGACGGCATAAACACACAATTCTCTTTGGCATCAAATTCCACAACTGCTGGTACATTGGTATCCATTAGTGGTGTGTTACAAGTTCCAACAACTGCTTACACAGTCACAGGCAATGTGGTTACTTTTACTGAAGCACCGGCGATTGGCGACATTGTTGACACCAGAATAATCACTACAACACAAACCGTTACAGCAATTGCATCCACTAGCGGATTTAATCAATTTGTTTCAGACGATACCGCACTAAGATTTTACACAGGTAATTTATCTTTAGGTTCGGTTGAAAATTGGAGAATAGACACTCACGGTGATTTTTATCCTGTAAGCACAGCAAATATTGGCTATTCCGACAATAGAGTTGACTATTTTTATGTTAGTAACATTAACGTAAGCGGCACGATCAGCGGGGCAAGCCTAAGCTCTGGCAGTTTAGATGACACAGTAATTGGTGCTAACATCGCTAGATTAGGTGCGTTTACAAGTTTATTTGCAAATAGTACCTTTACAACCAACGCAGAACATGTTACCGATGACATACGAGGAAAGTTTGTTTCTCCTGGTGGTACAGATGCGGTTTATGGATTTGCAACAGCTACCTACAGAAGCGGAAAATTCTTTGTCCAATTAACTGATGAAAGTGGCGGCGAATACCAAGCAGCCGAAGTGATAGCTGTACATAACGGAACAACATGTAGTATTGAGGTTTATGGGGTTACTTTTACAGGTGCAGCTAACCTGGCCACATTCTCAAGTAATATATCTGCGGGCACTGCATATTTAAATGCAAGCAGTGCTGGAGCAAATTTGAAAATTAAAGTAACACCAACATTAATGAAACTGTAAGTCATAAGGGAGATATGGAACTATGGCAAGTAAGAATTTTGTAGTACATAACGGATTAGAAGTAGGCCCAGTTAAAATTTTTGCTGGCAACGGCGAAATTTTAACCACTGGTAACATTACCAGCACCTCTACTACCGCAATTACTACTTCATATATACAAAAAATTGGTTTACAGTTTCCCTCGTCATTGGCTTCACCAACGTGGTACAAGATTGGGACATTCAGTGTAACCTCTGGACCCGGTGCAGGAGAAACAGTGGAATTCACTGTGGTAGCAGGACAAGGTTATGCAGCCGATTCCTTGGTCAAAGACATTGTTGAAATTCGTTTTTTAAATGGCGGTTCAACCAATATTGAATCTAACTACTACAGTCTTGGATATAGGGAAGGTGTGCAAGGAGTCAAGGCACTGAGCACCAACGGACTAGGCACAGGCACAAGTTGGGATGTTTACTTTTTATTAGGATCAGACCTAGGCAAAGGATATGTAGAACTAAAACTGAGTCCGGACTCTAAGTTTACTTGGATTAATACATCTGATTCAGACCCAGGACCGGCAGCAGCAAATTTGGTAGTGGCTACAAATAAATTTGTTACTGCAAGTTCCAATGTTGTTGTTAAATCCGGTGATCTTTATGTTGGTGGTAACATTTATCAACAAGGAAGTCAGGTTAGTACAACCTCAGGATCTGGACTGTTAACAAAAGTTGTTCAAGGCAACGGCACAGTTGGGCCTTTTAATCTAGGCAATACACCAGCCGACAAAGATCAAGTTGCGGTATGGTGGAACGGGATTTATCAACCAAAAGACACTTACAGTATCAGTGGAACCAATATAACGTTCACTGAAGCGTTACCAACAGGTAGTAATGCCGAAGTAAAAATACTGGCAGGTAGTGGAGTAAGTGCATTGGGTTCGTTGGCAGACATTGATTTTACTAGCACACCGGCGGATGGACAATTTTTACAGTATAACTCAGGCACAGGCAAATGGCGTGCAAATTCATCTACATCTATTACAGTTGTACAAAACACAGCATTAGTTTATGCAGTGGCACTGGGCGGATTTTAATTTTATAAGGATATTGAATATATGGCAAAGAAAACTTATACCGAAGGATACATTTTTACAACAGGCAGTTCAGGTAGCACACAGGTAACCTTACCAGACAAGGCCACACCAGAACAAATACTGTTAATTATTCACGTACCTAGTAAAACCACATTGTACAATTTCAATGATACAACATTTAACAGTGTAACATTTACAAACGTGCAGCGCAGCCTTAATGTCCAAGGCAATGTACAAAGCGGTAATACTGCAATCAAATTTACCACTGGTCAGTTTAACTCATTAAATTACAACAGTACTGGCGTACAGCAAGGTTGGCGTATCAGCGGCAATGGTATGCCCACAAATGGTGCCACCGTTGATTATACAAACGGAACAGATATAATTTATCTTGATGTTCCGGCAACTGCTACAGAAACCAACACGGCACTTACATTCTCGGACAGAAACTATCAAACGAGAATTGGTAATATTCCTGTTGATACCAGCGCCTATTCAACCACAGACAAATTATTAATTATCACTGACAGCGAACCGGCACCATTGGTATCTTTTAGAGACTTTTTAGTTGATCCAGTTGGTAAGTTACGTGTTAGTCAACCGCAGTCATTGATTGATACAGATTTTGAATATGGTCCGCAGCCTACTAAATGGCAAACCATGAAGTTTATCAACAATTACTTTGCTAGTTATGGTCGTAATACGGATGCTGCCCTTGCTCAAACAGCAAACATTAGTACATTTACCGGTAATGGTACATCTTATGTTACAGTTACAACTTCTGCAAGTCACGGATTAACCGAAGGACAACCTATTACAGTTGTGGGCACCACCGACGAGCAAGCCAATGGAGAATTTTTAGTATCTTACATCAACACAACTACTTTTAGATATGTAGGTACAGGCACTGTAAGCTCGGGAAGTATTTTCCAAAACGGTGTGGCAATTTATCCTGGTGCTTTCTTTACTGGAGCAAACATTGCATTTACTGCGTTAAAAACTTTTGGTAATACCACAGTTGAAGTTATTACAACTAGTAACCATGGGCTGAAAGTTAATAACACATTATCAGTAGTTAATTTTTCATGGGCCAATGTGACAGGTCCACAGACCATCGCTACTGTAGGCAACGGTAGATCATTCACTTACGAAACTGCTACTATAAGTGGTACAACTACATTTGCAGGCACAGCAGGTAACATTTACGTTCGACCACAAGGTATAGCGTATGCAGCTCCTTTTGATGGTGGTATCACCATGACCACCAACGATACACAGCCTAACAGCAGAATTATTAGACAGAGTCGTAAATATTTCCGTTATCAATCTGGTAAAGGTGTGCAAGTTTCATTTGCAGTGGCATTTAACAATCCTGCACAAGCAGCAAGTAACATACAAAATCGTGCTGGTGTATACGATGATCAAAACGGTGCATTCTGGGAGTGGGATGGTACCACTTTATGGGCAATTCGTAGATCAAGCACCAGACAGATTACCGGCACGATTACTGTTACCAATGGTAGTGCCAATTTTGCCGGTTCGGGCACTTTATTCACCAATGAATTGTCTGTAGGAGATTACATTGTAGTCAAAGGCAACAGTTATAAAGTAATCAATATTATAAGCAATACAAGTGTAGATGTGGCTCCTACTTATAGAGCCGATAGTTCAGTAACTACTTTATCCGGTGTCAAGGTTAGTAAAACAGTCGATGCTAGAATTCCACAATCAGGATTTAACATTGACAAGGCAGATGGCACTGGAGCCACAGGCTTTAATTTGGATATCAACAAAATTTTGATGTATTATATTGACTATGCTTGGTATGGCGCTGGTACAATTCGTTTTGGCGTAAAAGATCAGGATGGCGAAATCACTTATCTACACAGTTTTGTACACGGTAATAACAAAGTAGAAGCATATTTCCGTTCTGGTAACTTGCCTGTAAGGTATGAAGTAATAAATGGAGAAACCGCACCAAGTGCAGCTCCAACTTTGTTCCATTGGGGTACCAGCATGATCATGGATGGTATGTTCAACGAAGACCGTGGGTACACATTTAGTGCTACTGGACAGTTAAATACTATTAACCAGTTCAGCCCTTATACTATTCTAAATATTAGATTAGCACCCACAGCAGACAACGGTATTCCAGGCGGATTTGGTGTGCGTGATTTGTGTAATCACATGCAGATATGGCCACTCAGTTGCGACATTTCTGCTACCGATGCCTGTCAAATACAAATTATTCTTAACGGACAGTTAAGTAGTTCTGCGCCAGTATGGGTAAATGTTGGTGGTAATAGTTTGGCACAGTATGATGATCAGGCCACGCTGACGACCGGAGGCGAAATTGTATGGCAGGGTATTGTTGGAGCACCAGCACCTAGACAAAACGCTGTAAACTATTCGGGCTTCGTAACTACAGGCGGCTTCAACTTCCAAACTATAACTTATGATTTGACCAAGATCAAAGAACTAAACAACAGTTTGTTAGGCGGATTTAACACATTCCCGGATGGTCCGGACACATTGAGTGTAGTAGTTACACCACTAAACAACAATGTTAGAGTACAGGCTAGAGCAGTGTTGCGTTGGCAAGAAAACCAAGCATAATAAAGGAAAACAAAAATGGCATTACAAAGAATTGATACAGCTTATGGCCCAAACCCGGTTAGGTTTAATGGCAACATACAACCTCAGGCCAATGCTAATGTATTCTTAGGAAATACTAGTTTTCAATTTTCAACAATCTATGCCGGTACTTTCAGCGGGACAGCTACTCATGCCAATTTGGCCTACTATCTTGCCAGCGGAACTGCTATTGCACCTAGTTCAGCTAATGTAGCCGGCAACATTGTTGGCTATGCTACCACAGTAAGTGGTAATGTAAGTACAGGAGCTATTGTCAGCAGAGGCGGATTGGGTGTAGCCGGTAATGCATTTATTGGTGGTATTGTTGATATTGTAAACAACACACAGGCAATTTCAACAACCACCGGCGCATTGCAAATTGATGGCGGCGTTAGTGTTGGTGGCAATTTGTTTATTGCAGGGTCAGGTGGCCGTGCAATTACTGCTACAGGAAATATAGTACCCAGCGGCAACTTGGTAGCCACAAACAACCTAGGATCAGACACACTATGGTGGAACAATTTTTACGGTGTGTCTACACAAGCTAGATACGCTGACTTGGCAGAAAATTATCAAGCAGATGCACAGTACGAACCGGGCACCGTTTTAGAGTTTGGTGGATCAGCCGAAGTTACGCTGGCCGAGGATGGGACGCGACGAGTGGCAGGGGTAGTATCTACCAATCCAGCACACCTAATGAATACTGGACTCCGTGGTGAAAATGTAGTACCAATTGCGTTACAAGGCAGAACTCCGTGTAAAGTGCGAGGTAAAATACATAAAGGCGATATGTTAGTTAGCGCAGGATCGGGTTATGCTCGCCCAGAAAATACACCACAAATAGGTACGGTAATTGGCAAAGCCTTGGTTGATTTTGACGGCATAGAAGGTGTTATAGAAGTTGTTGTTGGACGAATGTAATATTCAAAAAAGTACAATCAAAAGGGTCCAATGGACCCTTTTGTTTTTTCCATAAATACTAAACTATATGGACTAAAAATGGGTTTAACCAGAACTAGATTTATTTCTGCAGATACTTCAAAAGCCAAACTTGAAGATCCTATTACACTGTTGAACAGTGATTCCACAGTGGCCAACGTGGATGTCGGATTCCTAATAAACAGAAATCTTGGTGTCAAATCTAATGTAGCTGTGGTTTGGAGCGAAAGTGGTAACACGTTTGTTGTTGCATTTACCAACGACACAGGAATTACTAATAGCAATTTAAATGTTTCTTCATATGCAAATGTTACAGCTGGTACAATAATAGTAAATTCTTTAAAGACAGACAATTTTTTATACTCAAACGGTAATCCTTTCAGCGCTCCAGCAGCCAGTTATGCTCAAACGTTTGTGGCAGATAATTTAAGCAGTGGTAATGCTGTGTTTGCTACAGCAAGAATAACAGGTAATCTTCAAGTTGAAGGCAATATTTTTACAATTGGGCAGCAAAATTTAAGTATTAGCGACGCTGTAATAGATTTACACACACAGGCAAATTTAGCCCCGTGGACATTCAATGACGGCAAAGACATTGGTCTAAAATTTCACTACTACGATTATCAAGACGAACATGCATTTTTAGGCAGAGCCAACGACACTGGTTACCTAGAATGGTATGATTCTGGTAGAGAAACAGGAAATGTATTCACAGGCAATACCTACGGCACAATCAAATCTGGTGAAATCGTTGTAGCAAATGCCACTGTGAGTTCAAATACAGTCACAGGAGCATTGCGAGTATCAGGTGGCGCAGGCATTGCCGGTAGACTAAATGTAGGTGGCAATATTGTGGCCAATTCTGGAACGGCAAGTTCAAGCACAACAACTGGTGCCATGATAGTGAGAGGCGGTGCCGGTATAAGCGGTGACACCTACATAGGCGGAGCTTTAACAGCCGGCGGTTTACAAAATACTGCCATTGGTACAGTGGTACCTAATTCTGGATATTTTAACGATCTTTACAACAGTCTAACATTAAAAAGCGCCGGCAATATTGTAGCCTATTCTGGCACCGCTAGTACAAACTCAACTACCGGCGCAGTAGTTGTGATTGGCGGTATGGGAATCAGTGGCGCAGTGAATGCAGGTACTACTGTAACGGCAGCAGGAAATATAGTTGCGGCATCTGGTACTGCCAGTGTTGGTACCAGCTCAGGAGCCTTGGTTGTAGTAGGCGGTGCCGGTGTAAGCGGTAATATCTATTCGGAATCACTTTATACTTCGGGACTGTATTGGGCAGGAAACAATATACCAATTGGCGGACCCTCAGTGGGCCAAGATGGGGCAATTCAATTTAATAATGGTGGAACGCTAGGTGGCACCTCTGCCATTTACGATGATCTAACTGGAAATATAGTCTTTACCGACACCACAGTGTCAACCAGTACTACCACCGGCGCTGTTGTAGTATCAGGAGGATTGGGTGTTGCGGGCAATATATTTGCCGACGGCCTAAATGGAACTCATTACGGTACTTTGTATATTGGTACCACAGATGTTAACCTCAATCGCAGCAGCGGAGCACAGGTTTTGACCGGGGTAGGAATAGATGGAACTGCAGGCACAGCTACAAATGCAATTAACACACAAGTCACTTCTAACATATCCTCGGGAACAGCTTATGTAACATTTGTAAGATCCACGTCGGGTAATGTGGCACAAAACATTAACACCTCATTGACGTACAACCCCAATTCAGGTAATTTAAGAGCCTATGGTGTACTTACTGACACAGGTATATACTGGGCAGGCAATGGTGCAGCATTTAGTAGCGCACCTGGTGGTACAACAGGTCAGCTGCAATACAACAACAGCAATCAATTTACCGGCGCAAATATTGTTTTTAATAATGCCAATGGTAATTTGGCGATTACATCCACAACCACTTCAACCTCAACTACAACTGGCGCATTGGTGGTTGCGGGCGGTGTTGGTATCGCTGGAAATGTTATTGTTGGAGCAAACTTAATCACAGGCACAAATGCATTAATTGGAACTTCTTCAACCGTTAGCACTAGTGCTGCAAGATTACAAGTTGTTGGTCCTGGCACCAGTGCTACATTAACTTTAGCGAGATCTGATGTTCCTACGGCAACTGGCAGTATCGCCGGTATTGATGCGTGGGGTAATGATGGATCTACATATTTTGCAGGCGGAACTATTAACTTCCGTGCAGCAGAAAACTGGACTAGTACAAACCACGGAACAGATATTCAATTTAGAACAACTGCAAGTGGATCCGGTGGGGCATTATTTGAAGCAGCAAGAATTTTTTCAAATGGTAACCTTGTTATTACAGCAACAACCACATCAACTTCGACCACAACCGGTGCTTTAGTAGTTCGTGGTGGAGCTGGATTTGCTGCAAATATTTTTACTTCAGGATGGATCATTCCTACTTCCAATGTTTCTCAAAACCTAGGAAGTACAACCGCCTGGTGGAATACAATTTACGGTGTATCGCAACAGGCAAGATACGCCGACTTGGCAGAAAATTATACAGCAGATCAAGATTATGCTCCTGGTACTGTAGTTGTTTTTGGTGGCGAAAAAGAAGTAACAACCACTACATTAACACATGACACAAGAGTTGCTGGGGTAATTTCTACCAATCCTGGCTACTTAATGAATGCGGCCAGTCAAGGATTGCCGGTAGCGTTCACTGGGCGTGTACCATGCCAAGTACGTGGGCCAGTTGCTAAAGGAACTGTATTAGTTACAAGTGATATACCCGGTGTAGCAGAAGCAATTAATTTTAGTATGTTTAGGCCCGGATGTGTGCTAGGGAAAAGCTTAGAAAATATTGAAAGCAAAGATATCAAAACCATTGAAGTGGTTGTTGGGAGATTTTAATGTCACTGCAAAAAATTTACAGAAAAAATATTACTACAGAATCAGTGAATTTGATAGGTTTATATATCGAAGACCAATGGAAATATCAAACTGAAGATATTGAAATTCCGCAATTCCCTGCCAAGTCCAATCATGCAGTAGTATTTGGTAACGGGGTCACTGCCAATGAATTTGATCTAACTAAGATTCTTCCTTATAGAGAAACTACTCCCTGGGGTCAAGCCACAGATTGGATCTATAAAAAAGACACCAAGAATTTTTTTACATATGGTTGTAATGCTATCTATAGGAATTATAAATTAGATTTTTTAACCTGTACTGGCGAAGGTATTATAAAAGAGATAGCGGATACGCCTTTAGAAAAGCCTGGCATGATTTATACTAATTCAAAGTATCTAGAACAGTATCCAGGAATATTTAATTTTTTACCACAAAATCCAGACTTCAATGCAGGAGCCATGGCAGCTTATATGGCGGCATTTGATGGACATAAAAAAGTTTACATGCTAGGATTTGATGGTATTGATAGTGCCGATAATAATTACAATATATTTGCAGGCACAAATAATTACCCGCCACTTGATTACCCAACCAACGAAAGTTATTGGGTTAGAAGTTTAGCAACAGTGATGGGAGTATACAATGATACAGAATTTATTAGAGTAATGCCTACTGCTAAATTTAGACAGCCAGACGCATGGAAATATTTTCTTAATTACAGACAAATTGATTTCAGACAATTTGTTCTTGAAGCTGACATATAGTCTCCTCAAAAGTTCTAATCTTGTCAACAACACTTTTGAAACTAAATGTGCGCCACACACCGGGGTGCAGTGGTTTAGGGTGATCGTCAATGCTGGTCCACGCATAGCCCCTGTGTTCGTCGTTTAGTTTAGGCGTAAACTCATTTTTGACAGTCAACAAATACGTATGATATTCAAAATTTGTATTTTCTGCAGTGAATTTTTCTAAAGGTATTATTTTTTGTATTTCTACGCTGCCAATTTCCTCACCAATCTCACGCTTCAACGCCTCAACAGGTGATTCACCAGATTCTACTCCGCCGCCAACCAAACCCCAAGATCCTGCATGTCTTTTTTGATTACGTAATAAGAAAAGATATCTTTTTGTTTCTATACTATAGATAAGGGCACCGCACCCTATATGATTAGACTCCACTCGCCACCTCGATAAACACCTTCTACTGCTTTGACCCACTCTAAACCGTTCCATCTATATTGAACGCCCGTTAGTGTGTTTGTTACATATTCAGTACCAGTTTCGTTTTGGCTATCAAACACCACTTGCCATATGGATCCATTGAATTCAATTATATCGTTGGCATTGGCTACTAAATTTTGCCAGACCACACTTCCTTCTAAATTTAAATTACTACCAATAGCCGCTGTTAACAAATAACGAGTACCTGTAGTGGGAGACAGTAGATTGCTGTCTACAGCAACATTTCTTGGATTTATAATAGCTGCAACTGGATTTAATGTATTAGAAGGTAAAGTGTCTTCTATAGGCTCGAATAACAGTATGTATGGATCAGTTGGATGATAAGCAATGGTACCAATCAATTCAGTACCAATTGGCAACGCCAGTCTTATTTCTGTGGTACCTGTAACCAAGGTTCCATAAATTTCAATTACAGAACGCCACGTGGCAGGTGGAGCCACTTCAATGATATTATCATTTGCATCAACAAGTTCTTCTGGCTTTAGGAGCTGCAATTGATTACCACTATAAAACAAGCCGTAATCCAGTGGAGTCACGTATCTACGTGTACTCAAATTTGTCAATACAGTATCTGAACTAAACGCACCGGTTTCGTCGTAGACACTGCCAATAAATTTTTGAATAACGCCAAGTCGTTTGACTTTTGCTGGCGCACTAATCCAAATTGGCATCATAAAAGTCAAAGTTGCTACGTCAATGGGTTCTTCTGTGCTAGTGGGAATAGCACGTGAACTCCATACCACACCAGTCAATTGAACATAACTAAGACTGGACCAGTCTATGTAGTTGTCGGTGCTTTGAATTTCAAAAGCAGGATTAAACAAAACTGCCAGTTGTTCTATCAACTGCATTTTTTGTTCCGTGTTGCTGGTCCAAATATCAAGTTTGACTTCTAGGTTGTATGGCACAGGCATTAAGCGTTCAATAGTGTAGCTGTCGCCTTGATTGCTGTTGTATAATCCAGTTTCTGGATCGTATTGCCGTTCACGCATGTTCATTTTACTTACAAAAAACGGCTCTTGCATCCTGTCCTGCTGGTAAGTGAATCCACTTATATAGGCACTCATTGCCGGAATAGCGTTCATAACGTTTTCACTATTTTGTCTTAGTATGGCTGCTGCCTGTCTACTAGGGTCACCATAATATACAGGCACACGTTGCAATGTTCGTGTGCCATCTCGATCTTTGCCAAATTCAACTTCAAAATTGCTGACAATCCTCATGAATTGAATCAAGAATCGTCGAATCTGTGCATCATAAAAAAACTGCTGTGCCATTAATTATCTGCCTTTGGTTTAAGTGCCTGACTAAGGCTTTGTCTTTCTGTAACCTCGCCAGTATTATTGGTATAGGTATTAGTGTTGTTAATGAAGCCGCTACGTAGAGTCTGACTACTTGCACCGGGAGTAAGTGTCGTTCTTACATTGTCCTCTATCTTAACCCAACGCCGCCCGTCCCATCTAAACAAACGATTTGGCAAGTAATCAGTGCGTAAAGCGTAATCACCTACCAAAGGATTACTTGGAAATGCAATACCTGAGTAAACCGGTAAACCATTGGGGGTTTTCCCGTCGCCTGTTAAATATCCTTGCACAGTGGCATCTGGACTCATAGTCCCGCCGGCAGTATCTATTATTCCAGTATCACCGGTAACAGTTCCGTTGTCCGCAGTAACACCAGCCGGGTCACCTGGTCCGCCTGTGGGATCAGTGGGTTTTATATAGATATGATCAATATCATATCCCGAAAACGGTACATTTGTTTCTGCTTCTCTGAGTATAGCATCATTGATTTCAATATACTTGTTAATGATACTAGAAACAGAACCTAATGTTACATTACCAGTATTGCCGTTGATATCGGTGTCAACTTTGATTTGATTTAAAATATCTTTGTATTCTTGACTGTCTGTTAACGGATTGATCTTTACACGCCATAGATGCGGCCACCAGGTTGCGCTGTACCCTTCGGCAGCATTATTACAATCGCTGATTACATAAAATCTTTTTAGTGCGACTGGTAAACTGTCATCCAGTGGATAATAATCTTTGAGATGCATTAACTCAATTACATCACCGGGCATCAATTTACGTCCCAGTGTAGCAACCATGTCGTTGATGTGAAACACCATGAACAATGTTCCGGTTTGTAAAAACATACCAAATTGGCTTAAATCAAAAGTGACATCTTGTACTTGATATATGCCTCTCATGGCATACACATCGGAATCGTATTTTCTATCTCTGTTTTCAATGAACAGCAAGTCTTGAATGTTTGAAGCACTTTGATTTATGTAACTGGGTTTTGCAGCATCAGTGTAGAATTTTACGGTTGTGTTTGCACCAATTGCACTAGTGGTATTTCCACTTAATGTTACTGTATTGGCTGTTTTGGCTACAACTGTAGTTCCAGTTGTAACAGCATTGGCTGTTACAAACATTCCTAAATCAATGTCAGCTGTTGACGAAAACGTCAACGTAGTCCCAGCACTGGCTTGTGCAGAATTGGTTGTTTTTGTTAAGTTTTGTTCGTTAGTGCCTAAGTACTTGTGAATTAAAATGCCGGTCCCGCCCACAGTGAACATTTCACTGATATTGCGATCCATGTATTTGTAATCGTTAGTATGGGCTCCATCTTTCCAAAGTGATAATCTTGGCACAATCGTATCCTGTTATTTTATATTTAGCGACAGCCCAAATTGACATAAATTAGGATATACCGTACAATACACTATGAGCGAATTTAACTCAATGCAAGATTGGAACTCAATTGAAACCCAAATTAAACGTTCAATGTGGGCATTGTATAATTTGCAGCACAAGCGCCAACTTGAACGAATGTATAAAAATGTATTACAAAGCGTTACAGAGCTCAGTAA
>Ga0129333_10001596_pt1 | contig 20657 bp, 29 predicted proteins | sample CPB6_08_DNA_FD_94474 | JGI IMG/M metagenome (GOLD analysis project Ga0129333, IMG submission 94474) | Freshwater to marine salinity gradient microbial communities from Chesapeake Bay, USA - CPBay_Sum_0.6_0.8_DNA | ecosystem: Environmental > Aquatic > Marine > Coastal | place: USA: Chesapeake... | reverse complement strand
TTTGGAATTAACGGAGGATATGACGGAGGTGGCGGAGGTTCTGCAGGATGGAACAGTTCGTATGGACAGTATCGTGGCGGCGGTGGTGGCGGCGGCCAGGGTGGAGATGGATGGAAGATAGACCCATTCTTAACCAACGCTGGAACTAACTACTCCGTAACAGTCGGTGGAGTTGGTGGTGGAACAAGTAACTTTGGAAACGTGGCTAAAAACGCTAACTCAAACGGTGGTGGCCAGAATGCAAGCGGAAACAACGTTTCTATGAGCCTTTCAGGATTAGGAACTGTCACTTATCAAGCAGGTGGTGGTGGCGGTAACGGAGGTTCTGGAGCAATAACCAATACTTCTGGTGGTAGTTATGAAAACCCATACACTTATGGATGGATGGGTGCTAACGGTGCTCAAGGAGGTGGCGCTGTCGGAGGCGGTAACGGTGGAGCGCCAGGCGGCTACAACACAGTTGTTTCGCCATTTCAAACATTAGCAGCAGGTGCAGGTGGCGCTGCAAATGACCGTGGAGGCGGCGGTGGAGGCGGCGGTGGAGGCGCTGCTGCAATCAACGCTTATGGTTCAGGTGCTGCTGGAGGCGCTGGTGCTGCAGGAAGAGTGTACGTCTATGTCTCTTAACCCAGAAACAAATTACGCATTGGTGACTGACGGAAAAATAGACAACATCATCGTTTGTGACCCAGACGACATAGTGTCCTTTTCAGAAGGACTTGAGATTGATGGTTACGTCGAATTAACCGATGAAAACTACTTTAATGTTTACAGTAAAGCAAGAGTTGGTGATTGGGTAAACGGAACTTCCTTTGTATGGAGTTCTTGGACAAAAAACGAAGACGGTACATTTACACCTCCAGTTCCCATGCCAACAGACGGTAAAGTCTATGAGTGGAGAGAAAACGTCCAAGAGTGGGAAGCCGTAACTCCATATCCGTCTTGGAACTGGGACCCAGTAGAGCGAGTTTCAACTCCTCCGTTTCCTTCACCTGATGGTGTTTGGAGTTGGAACGAAGAAGAACAGAAGTGGGACCCACTTCCTGAACCTCCAAATGACGGTCAGGTCTATTCTTGGAATCCAATTACGTCCTCTTGGGAGCCTATAGTAGAGTAGTAACCTACATTACTTGGAGGAATTGTGGCGGAAAAAATAAAGTTCATTGAAGTTGTCCGTACAGATGCAGCGTATCGTCCTGTTCCAGCGTCTAAACTGGTACCTGATTGGTATAAAGATATGGACTCGTATGTTGGAAAAAGAAAAATACCAACAGAAGATGCCAAATCTCAAGGAACTATGAAAAAGTGCATGCCACTTTTTGACAGTATAACTTCTGGTTACTTAATTTTACTGCCTTGTGATATTTACGTTTCTCAAAAAGATGGGTTTCCCTATTTTCAATGGGCTAGTCACCCAGTTGAACTAATATCTTTTCATCCACTTGAACAAGTACACACATATCCTAAAATTGCTCATTACAGGGTTCCAAAGTTTAACAATATATGGGGTATAAAAACCTCGCCTGGGTACTCGTGTTTGTTTACAACTCCCATTCACAGAGATTTGCCTTTCTCAATTTTTACAGGAGTTGTTGATACAGACCAGTATCATATACCTGTAACTTTTCCGTTCTTATTAAATGACCCCAATTATGAGGGGTACATATACGCTGGAACTCCAATAGCACAAGTTATACCCTTTAAAAGAACTTCATGGGTTTTGGAAATTGAAGAAGCCTCAGAAAAAACCCTTCTTGAAAACAATAAACAGACATTAAGCCTTCAAAGTAGTTGGTATGAGTCCTATAAGTCTAAATGGTGGCATAAAAAAGAGTATAAATAAACCCCTATTTTAAATTCAAAGCCTCATACTTGACTCATGCGTGGTAATCGGGTCGAAGGCCGTTTTAAGATTGACTATGAAACCTCATCTATGGATGAGGGCATGGTTGATGAACTGCGCTTACCTGTAGGCACTACTGTTGATTGGTGGCTTTGGAACCCAACAGAATTTGCAGATAACTACGAAGATTACGTAGACCCAATTTATGACACATCTAATCAAACCGATGGGCTTGGTCGTCGTTGGGATGAGCCATTTGATATGCCAGTTATTTTGGCGCAACAAATTCGAGGCAATAACGTAATGAACGAACGAGGCTTTTATACAGTGGATACTTTGCGCCTCGTAATTGCGGTGGATGACATAAACAGATTTCTTCCAGCAATGATTGGAGACCCTACGACTCACATAAAGGACAGGGTTGTGTTTCAAAACTTAGTCTTCACGCCCACACGCGTGAACCCCCGTGGAAGATATAAAGACCGCTACTCAGTAGTGACGATAGACTGTAACCAAGTAAACGCAGAGGAACTTGTAAACGACCCACAGTTCCAACAGTACGCAAACTAGGAGGTTACGTGGACTTTGAACCAGAGTTAGACCCAGACCTTTTTGATGAAGAATTGATGGAAGAAATTGACAAAGAATTTGACCTTGCAGAGGACTATGATGACCATGCTTGGGACGAAGAAGACCTAGTGGAAGAGGAAGAGTGATGGCCAAAGCAACTCCAAAACAAAAAGGCAAAGTTGAAAAAGTTATGCGTGAATACAAATCTGGCAAATTAAAGTCAGGAAAAAAAGGACCTGGTAAAGGACCTGCAGTTAAATCACGTAAGCAGGCCGTTGCTATCGCTATGAGCGAAGCAGGAATGTCTAAAAATAAAAAGAAATGACACTAACAAAGTTAGAGCCTGCACCACTTAAATATCCCAATGGCGGAGGATTGAAAGCAATGACAAGTAGACAGACTCCAAAGTCTCAAAAACTTGAGGTTGAAGCCTTAAAAAAGAAACACGAAGCAGAGTTAGCCAGATTGCAAGAAAAACACTCAAAAGTTAACTCGCCAAAGAAAAAGGCCAAATAATGCGCCGTAGAAAAACGCCTGGTGCACACGCAGGTAAGTCACCTCAAAAGCAAGTTCGTACTGCCGTAACTGAAGGCAAGTACGAGTCGGGTGGAGCCAAACTGCGCAAAAAGAAGGGCGGCTATGTACGCAAGCCAAAACCTCCTATTCGCTATAAAAAGAAAGCGATTAAATTCGACTAATGGCAAAGACAATTAAAGTTCAAGGAATTAAACACACCGTCAAAAGGAACAAGAAGGGCGATGTTGTTGTCGACCATGAAGCCAAGGCTAAGGCTGGTAAGTGGGACAAGATTAACCTGACTAAAAAGGGTGGGTCTAAGACAATTGAGCAGGGTGTCAAAGCCGTTAAGGACTGGCACAAAAAGAATCCTCACAAAAAGGAAAAAAAGAATGGCTAAGAAGTCTGACCCATGCTGGGATGGATATGTCCAAGTGGGTATGAAGATGAAGAACGGCAAGAAGGTTCCTAACTGTGTTCCTGAGCGTTCTGGCAAGAAGAAGATAGCAAAGCCCACAAAACAGAAAGCAGGTAAAAAATAATGTGCAGCACTTGCGGATGTATGAAACCAAAAGACAAGCACGGAGAGAAGACTCTAGCCGCTGCTAACAAGAAGTACGCTAAGAAGAAGGCGGACAAGAAGAAAGAGAAGAAAAAATAATGGCTCTTTCATGCAAAGCAAAAAATTGTAAATGTTCCTGCAAAGTTTGTAAAGGAAAGAACTAATGGCGCTAAAAGGTAAGCAGAGCAAGTTGGACATTAATAAGAACGGCAAACTTGATAAAGAAGACTTCTCCATGCTACGCGGCAAGAAGGGCGCTGCCAAGGCCAAAGGCAAAAAGCAGGCTATGCCTAGAAAGAAGGGCATGTAGTGAAGAAGCCACCTATGAAGGGCAAGTACACCAAAAAGTCCGATGAGAAGATGGACTCCTACTTGACAAAAAAGGCTGGTCTTGACAAGGAAGAAAAAGAAGAGTTTGAAAAGAAAGACAAGGCTCACGGAAAAAAGAAGAAGCCTAAGACTCTTCAAGAAGATGTCAAGATTGATAAGAAAATTATCAAGGGCATAAAGAAGAAAGAAAAAGCCCACGAAAAGAAGGAAGGCAAGAAGGGCGAAAAAGCCGAAGAAAAGCGGGAGAAGAAAGAAAAGAAGTAAGAGTTAGGCCCCTTAAGTAGGGGCCTTTCTTCTATCCTTGTCTCATCGGAAATCCGTGCGGACTCCGTGTAGTGCCCACTACTTGCGACAAAGGGGAATGTAAATGGCTTGGAAGCCTTGGTATGAGCGTGCAGTCGACATGCACGGTAAAGAAGAAGTCGAAGAGTTCATGCGTGGCGTTTTTGGATATCGCCCTAAACATCGTGAACCAATAATCGCTGGCCTTGTCGCAGGGTATGTTGGTGGAAAAGTTGCCGCAGCCTCTGCGAAAAGAGCCAATAAGAAGTGACCTTATCTAAGTTTAATAACGCTTTAAAGGCTGCTAGTCACGAGACTACGCGGCTTATGTCTGCACGTCTTCGTTCCGAAGCGCAAGCAAGCGGCTGGCCATCGGAGGTCTCTCGTACACTTCGTGTTACACATGGCAAGGGTGGTTTTGAAGCCCATGTGTCAAAGAAACACTACGAGAAGGCACTTGACCTTGAATATGGAACTCCAGATACTCAACCTACTGCTGCCGTTCGCCGTTTTAAAAATAGACAAGCAGAAGCAGAACACTTCTTTCTTGGGCGCTTAGAGAAACACTTTGGTGACCTATGAGTTTTCTACTAGCCGAAGACGAAGCATTACGAAACCTTTTAAAGGGAATGACAGTTACAGACCAAAAATCAGTTACTGAAGAAGGACCAACAAGAACTGTTGACGTTTGGTTTGGTCAACCTGACCAAGAACTTCGTGACCAGAAATACCCTTACATAACTATCGATATGGTTGATATTGCTGAAGACTTTTCTCGTTCCATGCGTGGGCGCGTGAAGCCTGCTTATCTTGCTGACCCAGAAACGATGGGAACTGAGGAAGATGAATGGGATAATGATTTACATGGATGGGAAGTTGATTTCCCTATTCCAGTAAATATTGATTATCAAATAACCACTTACTCACGTCAACCACGTCATGACCGCCAAATATTGGCACAGTTGCTATACACAAAGATTCCACTTCGATTTGCAATTCTAGAAACGGGACCAAATACCGTTGCTGGAACAAATCGTCGCTTGGATGTTCTGGATATTGCTAAACGCGATGTGTCAGAAAATGGAAAGCGTTTATTCGTAAACGCGATAACGGTGCGTGTTTCTAGCGAAATAGCACCAGCCACATATAAGAAACTCTACAAGGTACTTGAACTCGATATCACAGGAACTACCGACAACCCTCAATTGGGTCGTGGAGAGTTCACTGCAATAGACCCGATTACTATCACGCAACCATAAGGAACCTTTACCCAACTAGTTAGGAGAAATCATGGCGTATAGCCGCCCAGGCGTTTACATTACAGAACGCCTTTTACCAGCAACAATTCCTGCTGGTGTAAGCGCAGATGCTGCTGGTGCTGTTGTTGCAGCGTTTGCACAAGGACCAGAATCAGTAACTCGCGTTATTTCATGGTATGAGTTCACCAAATACTTTGGTGGATATAACGCAGCATATCCAGCGACTTTCCAGGTAGCAGCGTTCTTTCAAAATGGCGGACGTGAACTTTACGTAAAGCGCATTCTTGCAGACGATGCAGAACTAGCAACAGCAGAACTTGTTGATAGCGGAGGCGCTACACAAGTTATAGTTCAGGCTAAAAATGCTGGAACAGACGGGAATAACCTTCGTGTTGTTTTATCCGCTGGTTCAGTTTCAGGAACTTATACATTGACTCTATACAAAGAGTCTGGTGTTTCAGGTATTTCTGATGACATTCTTCTTGAACGTTATGAAAACATTGTTTTTGATGACTCAACTTCTAGTGACTACGCCCCAACAGTAGTAAACATCGTGTCATCAAACATAGATGTTGCTGTTGAAACTGGTTACGCAGGACAGTCTATTACATCTGCAACTTATCCTTTAACAGGTGGAGACAATGGAACAACGGTTGCGTCTACTGATTACACAGCGTACAAAGGTGGAAGTTCCTCAGTATTTGAAGACTTCTCATCTTTTGAACGTCCATTTGTCCTTTTCTTGCCAGATGTAAACGGTCTTGGTTCTGGAGTTGTCGGTGTCTTTGACGCCGCTACATCATGGGCTGAAGACAACAATGGGTTTGTTGTTGTAGATACTGACCCAGCAATGACAGTTGCTAACGCGATTTCTTTTGCTGGTTCTCTTGCTGACACAAGTCATGCCGCTGTCTATTACCCAAACTACTATATCGCTGACCCGCTTGGTCGTGGCTCAGGTTCTTTACGATTACTCGGACCTGCTGGTGCTGTTGCTGGTCTATATCTAACAACAGACGCAACTCGTGGAGTATTCAAGTCTCCTGCAGGTATTACTGCGTCACTTCTTGGTGCAGTTGCAATGGAGAGAACCTTTACATCAACTGAACTAGACTCAATGAACGCCAGCACTTCACCAGTAAATCCAATTCGGAACGTTCCTGGTGCAGGTCTTGTTGTCATGGGTGCTCGTACACTCAAGCAGGATGGAACAGCAAACAAGTATGTAAACATGCGTCGTTCGCTTATCTATATCCGTAAGGAACTAAAGAATCTAACAGAGTTCGCTATCTTTGAAAACAATGATGAGCGTCTCTGGGCACGGATTCGTACAACTATCTCTGTATTCCTTGGTGAATATAGAAATCAGGGTGGTCTACGTGGTGGAACTGACGCACAAGCATTCTTTGTAAAGTGCGATGCAGAAAACAACACAGCCGCTCAAATTGCAAATGGAGAAGTTCACATCCAAGTTGGTGTGGCTCTTCAATACCCAGCAGAGTTCATCGTCATCGACCTCAGCCAAAAGACGCTGAACTAATCCGAAGGAGAAACAACTAAATGCCTACATTAATATCCAACAGGTCAAACTTAATCACTGACCCGTTACGTAACTTTAGGTTCTTGGTCTCGTTTATCCCACAGGACACCACAAACACAGCCCTTTCAGGGTTGGTAGGAGCAAAGGCAACAACCTTTGGTTTTACATCCGTTTCTGGTCTATCTGTGTCAACCGATACCATCCCTTACCGTGAAGGCGGTTACAACACCGTGTCACACCAGATTCCTGGTCAGACATCCTTCACACCAATCACACTGCAGCGTGGTGTAATCCTAAGCACGAATCAGAACTGGGAGTGGATGCGTAACCTATTCGCAACCGTTGCTTCTGGTGGAACAACTCGTCAACTAGGGCAGAACTTCCGCTGTGACCTTGAGATTTCAGTTCTATCTCATCCAATTCCTGCGTCAGGAGAAGATGATGGTGCGCCATCAGATTCAGACCACGTAGCGCTACGAGCCCGCGTGTACAACGCATGGCCTACTTCGATAGCATACTCAGACCTAAATGCTGGTGACAACGCACTTCTTGTTGAGCAGATGACGCTTGTACATGAGGGCTTTGACATCAAGTGGGCTACAGCATTAACTAAAGATGGACAAGCAGGAACCTACTAATATAAAGGAACAAAATGTCGAAAACAATTAGTGCAGCGGCTAATCCCGCATTGGCAAATGATTTGATTAAGAAGGCTATGGACGAAACTCCAAAGCCAGAAAAAGAAGTAAAGTTAGTACCCCCTTCGGACAATGTAGTGACTCTCCCTGGTGGCTATTTGACAGACACTGGGGAGGTCATTACTGAAGCCGAAGTACGAGAACTAAATGGTGCTGATGAAGAAGCAATTGCAAAAGCCTCAAATGTTGGAAGAGCGTTGCTCACAATCCTGCAAAGAGGAACTGTTCGTATCGGTGATATAAAGGCAGATGAACGACTTCTTGACAATCTGCTTTCAGGTGACCGCGACACTCTTTTGTTGGCTATCTTTAAAGCAACCTTTGGACGAACTGCTGAAATTCAAGTAAATTTTGGTGGAGAGTTTAAACCTGTAGAAGTTGACTTAGATGCGGATATTAAAGTCAAGTCTTTGACTGACCCACTTAATGACCGTGTATTTGAAGTCCAAGGAAAGAAAGACACTTTTGTTGTCCAACTTCCTACAGGAAAAGCACAAAAAGAAATTATTGCTAGTTCCGACAAGTCTGCTGCTGAACTAACAACAATTATGCTAGAGAATACCGTTTTACAGATAAATGGTGCTCCAGTACTCAGCAAGCAACAGGTTAGAAACCTTGGTCTTGTAGATAGACGAAAAATTGTAGACGAGATAAACAAACGCATCCCTGGACCACAATTTGACAACATAACTGTAACTGACCCCGAAACAGGAAGTGAGGTACTTGTGCCGATTAATTTCGGTACCTTGTTTCGATTCTAAGGTCACGCCCTTTGGCATGCTTATGGCTGATTGGGCAGCGTTAGCAAACTCCTTTGAAGGATGGACGTTAACGGAAATAAAAGCGCTTTCACCACGAGAGCGCAAGAACTGGCTAGAAGTAGCCAAATACATTTACAGAAAGGACTGATGCATGGCTAACAAGATGCTGACCAACATTCAGTCCGTTACTAATGGCGTCTCAACACTCACTCAAAAAGTAAATGAACTCTACGCTGCTGTTGATAAAGTAGCGGGAGTTGCAGAGGGTGCAGTATCTGGAGTTCAAGGCGCTCTTAGAAATATGGGCGGAACAATGCATCTTGGCTCTGCTACATCGCGTCCTGGAACAGGTGCTGATGGTGCACGATTCGCTACTGCTAGTAACGCAATGCCCTCATACCGCGACATGGATGAGAGCATGGGCAAGTTTAGTTATCAAACTTCAGCATTTGGCGGTGGTTTTGGTGGTGGCTTTAGGTCTCAATCCTATGCTGAAGCAGATGATGGAGGATTAAGTCAAGTAGGTGCTGGCACTAAAAACATGGGTGTTGGCGCATTAAAGATGGCGATTGCGCCTCTCGCGGGCGCGTACGCAGCGATGCCAGACCTTGCTCTTACAATGCAGAGAGAGATTGGTTATTACCAAGCGGCTCTTCGTGCTCCAGGAATAAACAGAGCACAGTTTCAATCTTCTTTCATGGCAAGCATGCAAGGGGGAATGTCAAGTGTTGGTTCTGATGCTTTAACTGCCGCAATTCTTGCTGGTAGAGGGTATATGCCAGGAACCGCAAACTTCACTCAAGCAGGACAAGAAATTGCAGGTGCATATCGTTATTTAGGAATTGAAAATGCCGCTGCTGCGTCTGCTATTGCTGGATTTCAGTCTGGTCCTATGGGAGCAAACCTTTACCAATATGGAATCAGTACATATGACCCAGCAACTGGTAAAAATCGCAGTGTTGGCGCAATTGCAAAAGATTTAATGGATTTGATGGCTCCTGGAGGAGTTAGTGGAGCCGCAGCAGTAAACGCTTCTTTCCAGCGCGGTGCTCTTGGAGCAAACTTACGAACAATGGGCTTCGATGCTGCACAGCAAGAGATGCTTCGTCAAGCAATGGTTGACCTTTCTGAAGGAAGAAACCCAGATTTAGCAACAGCCTTACCTGCTGCAGGAAATCCAAACACTGTTCTAGAAACAGCGGGTCGTTTGTCAACTTCTCAAACTGAGTTGATGAATGAAGCCGCAAAGGGAATGGTAAAAGGATTTGAGAATGCAGCAGACACCGTTGAAGCATTTAACAGAGCATTAAAACCCGTTGCTGAAGAGTTAGGTTATTTTAGAGGTTTAATTGGTGGAGTTGGTGGCACAAATGTTGGTCAAGGAATAGCCACTTTTGCTACAGTCTTTAGTGATGGCGTTAAACAGTTTATGACTGGTGTTAAGCAATTTGTTGACGCAATCCCATTTGTTGGCGGAGGAACCTCTGGTTTTGGCGCTGCTTTTGGTGCATCAATGTTGGGAGGAAAGGGTGGTTCAGCCCCAGTTTCAGGTCCTATAAGCGCTGGCTATGGTGCACAAGATAACTCTGGACTTTGGTCTGGAACTAACGGAAAGCACACTGGTGTTGACTACGCTGTTCCAAAGGGAACTCCTGTTGTTGCTCAACTGCCAGGCGTAGTTTCTAGTGTTAATCCAGGACCAGACTATGGAACTGCCGTAGTAATTGACCACGATAACGGATATCAAACCGTATATGGACACTTAAGTTCTCGTGACGTAAAGGTTGGCGATGAGATAAAGCCAGGGCAAAGAATTGGTAAATCTGGTGACTCAGGAAATGTTACTGGACCACATTTGCATTATGAAGTTCGCAAAGGAAAAAACAACCCAGTAGACCCAAACAGTCTTGAAGGCTCAAAAGGCAACTTCTCATTAGCAATGGCAGCCTATAGCGAAGACTTCGCATCTGCCTTAGCAATAAGGCCAGGGGCTAAGTCTTCTCCTAACAGCAGTTCTAGCGCTAACTACGTATCTGTTAAAGGAACTGGAAGCGAAATAGACTGGGCCAAAAAATTCTTAACAAAAATCAATGCTCCTTTAACTGATGGAAATATCAGTGCTCTTACTACTTGGATGAGGTTTGAAGGAGGACACTGGCAAAACAGTGCTTCTTATAATCCGCTAAACACTACCTTGAACATAAAAGGTTCGTTAGGAAGTATGAATTCTGTCGGGGTAAAGAGATACGATTCTTGGGAAACTGGCCTTACAGCGACAGTACAAACTCTTCTTGGTAACAAATCTGTTGAACGTGGATATGCAGACATCGTTGCAGCGTTACAAAGCGATGCTGGTGTCTCATCAATCTTAAATGCTGTAAATAACTCCGCTTGGCGTTCTGGAAAAACAGGAGACCCTGGATATAGTTTTCCTAAAGGTGGTTCAACATCTGGTTTTGGAGCATCAATACCTCAAACTAGAAATGACCCAGGAACTAATAATGTTTACATTACCGTAAAATTTGAACAACCAGACGACCAATCTGCAAGACGATTTGCTCAAATGGTCGAGTCTTATTTAAACCGTAAGAATAACAACGCAGCGATAGGAAGTAACTAGTTATGCCATATCCAGCCAAACCTAGTTCAAAACAAGTTACTTACGAAGAGGCTTCAAAAACAGCGCTTGATGCAAAAAAGAACCAAGACAATGAGCGTGCCAAAGAAAAAGCAAAAGAAGAACAAAAGAAAAAACTTGCTGCTTTAAAAGCAGAGGTAAATAGCGTAGACCAACAGTTAAAGACGGTAAAAACCCTCATTGATAACGAAGAGTTTACGTTGAATCAAGCCAAAAAAGCCTATAACGATTATTTTAAACTTGCTGCCCCAAACGGTCTTCAAAGCGAATTAAACTCTTCTGAGATTGCTCAACTAGCAACTTTGCAAAATCCAATTACTGTTTCTCAAAACAGATTAACTGGGTACAAGTCTCGTAGAACAAACTTAAATAACACAAGAAAAGACAGACTTAAGCAAATAAATGATTTGGTTGGAGCAAATAGAAAATATCAGATAGATAAAGCAAAGAGTGAAAAAAATAGTAGTGGTGGTCCAAAGAAACCTCCTGGAACTGGAAGTGGTAAAAGCACAAACAACAAGGGTGGAGCAGTCAATGTTAAAGGCCAATATAACTACAACCCACCAATGGTTAAATCAGCATACTTTAGAAACGGTATTGCGGCTCAAACACTAGGTCAAGAAATAATAACTGCTCCTGGATACGAAAGTGCCCAAAATTCTTGGGCTAGTGGAAAAAATAGTCGTGGAACAATTCAAATGGACAAAAAGTTCGTTACAAAAGTGTTGAAGAAAAAAGACCCAAAAGGAACAACGTTCACTAACTTTGACGACAAATTATATGGATTTAGGTTCTCTTACAACCCAACTACAGTAAGTATGGGTTGGCAAATACAGACTGCTATGAACCCAGAGTTTCTTGCAAGCGGAGATGACGAGTTCGTGCCAATTTCGGCAGGACTGTTGTCTAGCGTTGTTGAGTTTACCTTATGGTTAAATCGTATAGAAGACATGAAACTTCTATCAGACCAAGGTCTGGTATACAAAAATCCTTACCCATATCCACGCACAATTACAGCAAAAGATGAAAAAGAATTGTGGAAAAAAGGAACTATGTATGACCTCGAATACCTGTTTAAAACATTAAACGGACCACATGCAACTTTTAAATCAGAGATGTTGCAAGGAGAAACTGCTGATAGAGGTTGGTTACGTCCTGCTATTGTTGAACTTCATTTAGGAGCACAGATGAGGTATAAAGTTCGTATTCAAGATTTTTCCGTAAACCACATAATGTTTAACAGCAGAATGGTTCCACTTCTTTCGACTGTTAAATTGACTTGTTTACGATTCAACGACTCTCCTGAACGTAAGGGCGGTGCACCAGTTGGTCCAAGCAGTGGTGAAGGAAAAACTTGGTCTGGTTCTCCGTCTCCTTCAGATTTACAGGCAGCAGGTTATCGATGATATTTCTTGATAGTAGATACTCAGATGGTCGTTTATACAAAGCGTATGACTCAAGAACAGGTAAATACCAATTAACTGTTTCTAGAGCATGGCCAAATTATTTAACTTCTTTCTTTTGGCACTATTGGGTAGAAACAGACCGTTTAGATAGCCTTGCTTTGCGTTATCTTGGAAAAGCAAACCTGTGGTGGCAAATCATGGATGTAAACCCAGAGATAGTTGACCCATTTTCTATAGAACCTGGTACTCCAATAAGGATTCCAAATGAATAGGTCTTATCAATATAGAAATGCCACTAGTTTTTCCGTGGAGTTTCCTGATTTCTCAAACTTTACAACTCCTCCGCATAATTTCAGGTTAATTCAACGAGCAGGAAAACAAGATATTGTAGAAATAACTTATCCTGATTTTACTTCTTTTTATCAACAGGCTTTAAAAACTGGAGTAATGCTTTCTATTAAATGGAGCAATGGATTAAACACAAACACATGGTATGGATACGTCTACGACGTAAGCCCAACACATCAACAAAGTTTAAAAAAACCAGTTATGGTCAGAGCAATCGGTTCTTCTTTTGGACTAAAAGAAATGGGAAATAAAATTTGGGTTAATAGAACAGCAACCGAAATTGTCACTGAAATTGCTCAAAAGTTTAAATTAAAACCAAAAGTTACACCAAGCAGAGTTCGGTTTTCTCAACAATCTATGGTTAACCACACTTATTGGGAAAAAATTAAAGAATTGGCTCACAGAATAGGTTATGTTGTTCAAGTTGATAAGACAGAACTTCACTTTCATCCGCTAGATGTAATGATTGACAAATTTGCTACAGTTGTACCTGTTCTTTATCATGATTGGGAAGAAAATCAAGTAGTTTCGATACTTTCGCCTACCCTTGACAAATTTGTGTCTAGAGTAGGAGACACTACAGAAGGCGTGTACAGCAAACGAGATAAACAGGTGTCTGGTGTAAACCCCTTAACAGGTAAACCTTTTTCTGTATCTCATTCGCCAAGTGATTTTAAAAAAACTTTAAGAAAAGATGTAAGGAGCACTTTATTTACTGAAAGTCTCACGTCTACTATGACCGCAAGTCCCGATATGGCACGAGAAATAGCAAAGGCTCAAGCAGTCTTGTCTCACTACTCAGTACACGCCGAAGGAAGCGGACAGGGGGACCCATTGATGGCCCCTTATAGAACTGTAGAAATCAATGGAACTGGCGACTTTACTGACGGTTTTTGGGTTTTAGAAGATGTAGAACACTTTGTCACCCACGATGGTCGTTACTACGTTGACTTTACCTGTATGACAGATGGAACAGGCGGTAACAAAAGCGGAGTTTTTAGGCCAACATCGGCTGGCACAGTTCCCACTAGAAATCTTGCGTTTGAAGCCTCTACAGAGGGATTGAGTAAGCCTACCTCTACTAGAATTAGTGCTTCAACAACAATTGTAAATACAGGAGAAATCGGATACAAGGTTGCTCCTAGAAGATGGGTAGGTAAGTAATGGCTGAAAAAGCAATAGCCCTGCCGTTTTCCATAAACTCTTTTGGAAGAGTTACCGATACAACCGAGATGTCAAAAATTTGGGCTGACAGAGTTCGTTCAGTAATTGGAACAGCGCTTAGAGAAAGAGTTATGCTTCCAGATTTCGGTACAGATATACCTTCTTCAGTATTTGAGACCACTGAAGAGGCTGACTCTCAGATACAAACCGAAGTAATTCGTGCTTTTAATGAACAACTTTCAGCATTAACTCTTGATGAAGTCACTTCAACATTTGATGAATTTACAGGAGTTATGAACGTAGATATCACCTACGCATTACCAAATGATGAGGTAATAAATACTTCAATAGGATTAGTATCACTTGCAGGAACCGCCCCAATATACGAGGAGTTACAATGAGCATCACCCCTCCATCTAATATCCCACTGTCTGTTGACTACACAAGCAAAGACTTCTATTCAATTAGGGCGGAATTGATAGCAAGAATTCAAGACAGAATTCCAGAGTGGACTGCATCAGACCCAGCCGACTTTGGCGTCGCTTTAGTTGAAGCATTCGCTTATTTAGGAGATATGGTCTCATATTACATTGACCGAAACGCAAATGAGGGGTTCATCTCTACAGCAACTCAAAGAAGCAGTGTTTTGAGTATTGCGCAAACATACGGATACAACCCAGCAAGTTACAGGGCCGCGTTTGTTACTGCAACGTTCAGCAACACTGCTGCAACAGCAGTAGTTCTTCCTGCTGGAACAGTGCTGAGCGGAGAAGTTATAGAGGGAGACACTGTTCAACCAGTTTATTTTTCTACTAATACTGAAATAGAAGTTCCAGCAAAAGTGGGTTCTATCGTAGGAACTGAAGATGTGACGGTTTATCATGGACGTTCAATTACGTTAATTGCTGAAAACGTAAATGAATATGGCGAACTGATAGGTGAGTCAACTGGAAGACCAGGAATGCGCTTTGAATTAAGCGAAACTCCAGTGGTTGAAGACTCAATAGAGGTATATGTACAGGACGGCGATATTTATACAAAGTGGACTCAGGTACAGCATATAATTGATTACGATTCAACAGACCAGGTGTTTTCAGTTATATCAGACGAAGATAACAACATTTCAATAATTTTTGGAGATGGTGTTTCTGGAACTGTTCCGACACTGTACTCGGAAATTAGAGCACGCTATACAGTTGGAGGAGGTTCTTTTGGAAATATTGTTGACGGAATTTTGGAAACAATTGATTATATCCCTGGGTTATCTGAATCTCAAGTAACCGCTCTTCAAAGCACTTTAACTGTAACAAACAGTTCTGCGGCAGTTGGTGGCTCTGACCCAGAAGAAACAAATCAAATAAGACTTGCTGCCCCACAGTCTTTGCGAGCAAATACTAGAGCAGTAACTCTTCAAGATTTTGCAGATTTAGCATTAGCCGTAACTGGGGTTGGAAAAGCAAATGCCACATCATCTGTATGGACATCTGTTACGGTGTACATAGCACCAACAAGAACAGCAACAGACTCGGACCCAGCACCTGGTTTAGATGAACTAGGAAACCCAACTTTAGAATACGATTCTTTAAAAGAAGACGTTGAAGTTTACTTGTCAGACAAAACCTTAATTGGAACTACCATCACGGTTTCTCCTCCAGTGTATATTGACGTTATTGCAAGCATTCAATACACAAAACTAGACCAATACACAAACGCAGAAATTGAACTTGGTATTAAAAATAAAGTATTGACAGATTTTGGTTATACAGGGGTCTTTTTTGAAGACACTATCTATCCACAAGACATTGAGTTTTCGTTACAACAAGTTCCAGGAATTAAAGTTGCTAAAGTAACTCAACTCTACAGAGACGGAGAAAGCCCTGCATCTACAACTTTAGAGGGTGACCCAGACGAACTCTTTAGATTTACTGAGGCCAACCTAAACATTACAGAAATCTAATGGACGGACACATCAAACGACTCTACGGTGTTTACAGAGCCATTGTTGATGACAACAATGACCCACAACATCTTCGTAGACTAAAGGTAAAAGTACAGTCCACGTCATTTAGTAGGGATGCAACTACTAATTGGATATGGCCAATGATTTCTACAAAACGTCCTCCTGCAATAGGAAGCGGTGTGTATGTTCTTTACCTTGGTGGTGACCCAGACTATCCAGTATGGGTTGGCGAAATGGGAACTCCAGAAGATATCCAAGGAGTTTTTGCATATGGGTCTTGGTTTAGCACTGCAGACCAAACCGTAACTGCAATAAACACTGAAAAAATAATGACTGTAAACAACACAGACTTTTCAGAAGGAATTTCTGTGGTTGACAGTTCTAAGTTTACTGTAGAAGAGAGCGGCACTTACAACATACAATTTTCGGCTCAACTGCATCACAGAACTGGTGGAGGCGGTGGGTCTGGAAATAACATTTATATTTGGTTAAAAAAGAACGGCACATCTGTGGCCAACTCTTCGACATCAATAAATTTAGGGTCTGGAAACTACGGGATAGCGGCTTGGAACTTCTTTGTTGATTTGAATTACGATGAGTACGTTCAATTAGCGTTCTCTACAACAACCACCAATATAGCCTTAGAAGCAAGTGGGGCTAGTGCTCCCTCGCCAGCAATACCCTCGTTAATCGTGACCATGAACCAGATAGCCTGAGTTCAGCAGGTAAATGGGAGGCAGTTAGACGAAAATAGACCTTTAAGGTCGGAAGGAAGAGGAACGTGACAGCGTCTTATCCATCAGCGGTGAAGTCGTTTACCACCAAGGTAGACTTCACGGACACAGTCCTTGCCGAACACGTAAATAGCCTCCAAGAAGAGACTGTATCTTTACAAGAAAATCTTGGAACCTCAATCAAAACAGGTTCTGGTTGGGTAGGAGTCTTTGACTTAGCAACAACAAACTGGAATACCTTGAAGGACCGTCTTGCTAATATGGAGTACGGAATCAAGGAAATCTATGACCGATATGTATCAGATGTCGGTGGTTCTACAATCATCCCTTCAGGTTCTTCAATTGTAGGCCTAAATATAAAGGCTGCTTCTGGACAAACTGCAAATTTACTAGAAGCCAGAAACTCCAGTAATACAGTCGTATTTAGTGTAGACAGTTCGGGTGTTCCTAAATACTCGTCTAATACATTAGCCACCGTAACAGGAACAGAAACTTTCCAAAATAAAACAATTTCTGGTTCAGACAATACGTTCTCTAACATCCCACCAACTGCTGTAATTGTAACTGGAACAACAGATATAAAAGAATACACAGATGCAAGAGCAACGGTTGTTTACTCTTCAACGCAACCTGATGCAGTAACTCTTGGATATCCAGCAGGAACTATTTGGGTAGACTCATCTTCTGATGTTGACGAAACTCAAATATCGGTATCTGGTGGTTCGTTAAATGACACCTTAATGTTAATGGGAGGCTAAAATGGCAAAACCCTCTTACGTTTGGACTGGTACAGAATGGTTGCCTGTTGCTTCAGCATTCCCAACTGCACACCAAAGAATAGTGTCTTCTAGTGCATCTACTACTTATACATTAGGGGTAAATGACACGGGTAAAGCACTTGAATTTACAAGTTCAAGTGCAGTAACAATAACAATACCAAAGGACGCAGACTACGAATTTGTTGTAGGACAAACCTTTTTAATAATTCAAAAAGGTAGTGGAACAGTGACAATATCACCAGATACAGGCGTGACATTAAATGGGTATTCAATTAGCGGTTCTGTAAATATTCAAGGTCAATACGGTGTTGCAACGTTAATAAAGTTAAGCAACGATAACTGGTTGGTATACGGAAACGTAGCATAGGAAACTGATGGCACGCTACGGCTCATTCTCTTACGGAGCAGCAAAATACGGTCTACAACCAAGACTTGCTTACTCCGTTGAACCAATGTCTTTGATAGTACTAGACTTTGATAAAACAGAGGTTAAATGGCAATCTCCTTCTGGAGATTTCTCAAAAATACGTCTTGTGAGAAGTCAAATTGGGTATCCTGAAACAGCAGAAGACGGAGAAATAATTTGGGAAGAAGCCGCAACAGAAGGAAATGTATCGCGGTTATCTTTTGTAGATTCAGAAGACGGAACTGGACTTACAGAGATACTTCCTGGTAGACAAATCTACTACCGAATATTTTTGTTTATTGATTTAGGCTATTGGGTAGTAGCGGGAGAAATAACAGACACCGTTCCTTCTGACCATAGCGCTCAACGTAGAATTATGGACATAATTCCTAAAGTTTATACAAGCGCAGTTCAAAGTCCTTTAGGAGTTACAGACGAAACTTCTTCCCTATATTTTTTTATTGAGGGAATGTCATTCACCTATGAACAATTGTTGACTCAAATAGACCTTTTAAAACCCAATACTTCAAATTCAGAAGAAACAGCCTACAATCTTCTTCCACTAGAAACACTGAACTTTGGTTTAAACACAGAGCCTAGCCTTCCTGTAAAAAGTCAAAAAAGACTTATTAGAGAAGCAATCTACATGTACAAAAACAAAGGACTTCAAACAGGTCTTGAAACTTATACAGAGTGTTTAACAGGATATGAACCAGACATAACAGTGTCTCCTAATCTAATGCTTACTGCTCAAGACTCAACTTTTTATGGCGGAACTGGTAATTGGGTAACCAATACCTGCACGTTAACGTCTAGCGATGAACAAGTGGCCGTTTCCACAGATTACGTTATTGATGAAGTGTATTCGGGAAAAGTAGTTGCGTCAGGTGCCGCATACATTACCCTTGGAGCAGATGACCCAATTCGTAAGGGAGTGCCTGTAAAAACAGAGACAGACTTTACTTTTGGATACAAATATAAGTCTCCTCCTAGTTCAGGAACAGTAAAACTTACTGTTAAATTCTATGACAAAGATGGAACAGACTTAGCCGCAGATTTTGTCGGCACAACTAACTCGGCTAACAACACGTGGCAAACGTCATGGCAGACTACAGAAACTCCTGCAGATGCAGTCTACGCGTCATTAAAGTTTAACTTCAGTGCTGCTGGAACTTACTACATTGACCAAATTTATGTAGAAGATGGCGAAAACACAGACAACACATCGTATCAAGAAGCAAGAGCAATAGATGTATTTCTAAACTCTAATAAAGCAAATTATGTTTTAAACCCATCTTTTGAGGTCGATACTGCAACATGGACTATAACGGCTGATGATGACTCTTTAGATTCAGACGTGCCTTTCGATTCTCCAGGTGGCACACAGTCTTTGCTTCTTGACGTCTCTTCTGGAGCAACGCTAGAAACTACTACCGCTGCTGCGCCAAGATTAGATAGTTATTACACACTTTCGTTTTATGCAAAAGCATCTGCAGATATTCCATTAGTAATAGAGTTAACGCCACAAGATGACGGCACCCCCTTAACAGGAGACATAACTGTAAACACTACAGCCACTACAGAGTGGCAAAGATTCTCAGCAACGGTTTATGTAAGTTCAGAAGATATAGCAACATTTTTAGAGTTTTTAGTTCACGTAGAAACAGAAGGCGCTTCTGGAGAAAGTCTTTGGGTAGAGGGCTTTCAAGTAGAGGCAGGACCTAAAATGACTGACTACTTTGATGGGGCTTTGGCTACGCAATACGGAGCCGTATGGGAAGGAACAGCGCACAACTCTGTGTCACACCTGTACTACAACAAAGATTTTAAGGTACCTAGACTATACAGAACAATCACTGATTGGGTTCCTTTGAACAGTCTATGGATTGTGCGCTCTCATGAGGGTGTGGAGGCTAATACAGAAACGGTATAGGATGTCCGTATGACAGACCTACTACTAGCAGTTTTACTTTCTGGCCTAGCAGTCACTTACTTACTTGAGTTACTAGATTTGACTCTATTAGGTGCCTGGATTGGTAAATCTAATATAAACATTTTCTTTGCTCTCCCGCTAAGTTTTGGAGCGCTGTACGTGTTGCACGGGATTGACCTCAACTTGGTAGTTACGGTTCCAGCCACTACATTTGTTTCCTTGGCACTGGCTAAGTACTTAAATAAACCAACGGTAGTGCAGTCTCGTCTGCCACGCCTATAGGAGGGGTTATGAAAAGAATTCTTGTTCTTCCATTTAAGGATGGAAATGTAGAAGAAGGTTTGCGCCGTTTAATTCAGTTAAATAAAGACGCAATAGTTGTATTGCCTATAATCGCTGATTATCCAGACTTCATTCTTTCTTCAGCAAAAGCGTTACAGGACACTAAAGCAAAGTATCACCTGTTCTTTAGTGATGGAGATAACGCAGATGTACTAGCACTTGGTGCCCACGACTTGACTATTTGCTCTAACCCGTTAAAAGAAATTTTGAGAGAAGTCACTTCGGAAGATGTCATGGCTTTGGTTTGGGAGGAGAGTATTGAGGCTCACCTTGCTCTTCACGCCGTAGAAGACTTTGCTATTGAAACGTGGAATATTGAAGATGGTCTTGAAGTAATTGAAGTTGAGATAGACGAAGACGATGAGTCTGACATGTTGTATCAAGAAATGCAGGAGGCTCTTTCAAACTTCATTGAAGCATTTGCCATCTATATTCAAGACGGGGTGCTAAATACCATTAGCAAGGCTGTTGAAGAGCGTTTGCGAGAAGACATTGACAAAAAGGACTTCAAACCTTTCGATAAGTAGGATACGCCCGTGAAAATGCCGCACAGGGCTTTTTTAGCCCCCATAACCGATTACCAGTT
>Ga0129333_10001594_pt1 | contig 20666 bp, 21 predicted proteins | sample CPB6_08_DNA_FD_94474 | JGI IMG/M metagenome (GOLD analysis project Ga0129333, IMG submission 94474) | Freshwater to marine salinity gradient microbial communities from Chesapeake Bay, USA - CPBay_Sum_0.6_0.8_DNA | ecosystem: Environmental > Aquatic > Marine > Coastal | place: USA: Chesapeake... | reverse complement strand
AACATATACCTACGGTATATAGTATATAACAGGTATGCCCTATCCTCTCTTTAGATTGCAACGCCCACCCACACGACCTACCCACCTACACCACACTCTTCTTTTTACCCTTTCATATTGCAATAGTATCTACCACTTGGTTCAATACCCTTTTTTTTCTCTCGCCATATCATATAATGATTTACACACTGTATTTAAATAGTGAGAATGCCCGCCAGATTACGGCGAATACCCAACTCGCTTGGACGATTAACTGGGACAATCTTTTCCAAAAGAAAAACGAACTATACAAGACATGTAAAGTAAAGGTTGATTTTAGACAAACTACTTTAGAAAGCACGATAGCACAAAGCGATTCTGGATGGAACTACTATAACCGTTCTGGATACCTATCTTCTAATTTATCAAGCGGAACACAACAACCCGCGTTTGGTGCAACTATTCAAGGAACTATATTGTCTCTGGTTTCTCCAGATAGTGTTGTGGCTTGGACTGCTGATGGAACGGCTGCCCCGATTTATTCATGGTGTAGAGTATCAGGAAGAACATTGGACACAGAAGGAGTCCAAATAATGACTCCACTCGGTACGAACGAACTGCAGTTATCGCTTTTACAGTATAACCTCAATAACACATCTCCAAGACTATTCCCCACATTCACCGACCAATATCAAGTTTTACTCCAATTTGAATTAGATGATGAATAAATAAAACATTTTATAAAACAATATAAAACGTTTATATTACACAAATATCGGCTGATTCTGTAAGTTCGCCAGTTCATGTGCCTTCAAAAGATATGACCCGATATTCGCTGATAATGGATTGGGATTTGGAAGCGTCTGTGCAGCCGGATTCGCTACACTGAAAATATCACCCGCAGTTCGCAGATGTTTTTGTTGTCCTCCTCCCACTTTCTTTTTCAATATTGGGGCATTGTATGTATATACTTTATCCTGCTCTCGCTGTGGTAATTGATTGATTATACCGCCTCCCAAACTATGGGCTACAAATACTACTTTGTCTTCGTTATATTTCTTACGGGCTTTGAGTAGAGTATTTTTTTCTTCCTCAAAACGCTTCGTTTGCGTTAAACCTCCCGACCCCAACAAAATATCAGTCTGTATATCTTTATTATCAAATACATGTGTTCCACTCCGCAAGTTCGTCCCGCGACTCGCATACAAGATTTGTTTATTGAATGGATTGTACGCTACCAATCTCTCCGGCGTTGATAAATCCGTGTCTAATCTATACCCGAATCTTTTCAGGATTTTCTTTCGTTTATTCTCATTCGGCTCGTAGGACAATTTCAGTGCCTTATACAATTTTAACGGACGTGGCTTGAACTCCTCCATATAATATACAACTATATTATATAATGGTTAATTTGAGTGAAACAGGACTCATTTCTGTCCTAACCATCGTTTCTGCAGTTATTGGTTTATCATTACGTATGTGCTTACGTTCTAAGTGCGACCAAGTTGATTGTTTTTGTTTTAAAATACACCGCAATGTTGAATTGGAGACGTCTCCTCCCAATAATACTGATTTAGAAATGAATAATATATATAATAGTCGCGAAGTTGATGATAAAATCACCATATAAACTATATTGTTATGGAGATTGTTCGCCACAAAGCACCACGCTTACCAAAAACAACCATGGTTTGCGATGAATGTATTGACTCTAAACTTGAGAAGTACGAAGCAGTCAAAGATAACTTCAGTAAAACATTCTTTACACTCATCGTCGGGAGAATGGGACAGGGTAAAACGAGTACCGTAATCGCTATGCTAAAACGCATGTTCCGACGTGTGTTCGCAGACATATTTGTCATCATACCCGCTATATCTCTACAGAGTATTGCTCCAGAAGATAATGTTTTTGCCATGCTCCCAGAAGAAAATATATATAACGATTTCAATGAAGAGACCATGACTGACATTGAAAAACGGGCTATGGAAAACTCCGCCAATGGAGACTATTCTTTACTCATTATTGACGATTTTGGCTCTGCATTTTCCAACGAGAAAGACCCCGCTAATAAAATACTCAAACGCATGGCTATCAAAATCCGACATATGAAGTGCTCCATTATACTCTTACAACAAAACATATTTCAACTTCCAAAGAAACTCCGTGAAGTTGCTACCTCACTTTTAATGTTTGATTTGGGAGTGTCTCAAAACGAAAAAGTAATTAAGGAGTTCTTACCTTATAACCAAAAACAATGCGAAGAAATCATGGAAGCCTTTGAAAGCCCACATGACCATATCATTCTCAATACTCGCTCACATCGCCTTTTTCGCAATTTACAGGATGAGTTGATTTTCAACAAATAAAATATACATATATTACAACTATGAATATTTTGTCCATCATACGAACTTACAAATCACTTCTGGCTTCGCAGGAGGTTTGGGCGGTGCACTTACTACTTTTGGTTTGGATTTTGATTTTGGTCTCGTATTTACTATCACAATCTCATCATCCGATTCACTGTCAGTCTCACCTTCGCTCTCGGCTTGATTAACTATCTTGATTATCTTCTTTTTCTCTTTCTTTTCTACTTTGGTGGGAGGATTCTTCACAATTTCAGGTTTTGGCTGTGCAACTATTTTCGCACCAATCTCCTCCTTCTTCTCTTTTATTTTTTGGAGTTTCTCCACTTGCTTCTTTTCTGCTAACTCCAACAATACTGCCTTCGTCTCTTGTGCCTTCGCTATACGTGCGGCATTCACCGCCTTCATACGCTCACTTCGTATCTTACGCTCCTCCTCTGTTATCTCTACCGGCTTACGTATCTTCTTCGGTTTCAATAATTGATTCGGACTTTCTTCTACTTCAACATCGGGTTCGGGTTCTGGAATATTTTCGTCCATTATACTCTATTGTCCGAAAATAATTTCACTAAATACAATATATCACATTTAGCAAATGTTGCCCATCCAAAAAAAGAAAGTACTTCAACAACTTGACCGCACTTTTGGAAAAAATCTATCTCCAGAACGCGAGGAGTTTAAAATGAAAGTATATCGCAGTCTTGTAGGCGAATACACTCAAGAAGATGTGGAAAACGCGGAAAGAGAGTTCCAAGAAATGAAACAGAAATATATGGAAGAAATGGTATACGATGACTGCTCTCCAGTTAGTGATAGCGAGGTTATACATGGTAAGTTAATCTCTTCCAGTTATATAGACGGGATAGATGTCTCAATTACCAATAGTAGATGCAAACTTAACCCCATTGATTCGGGACACAAAAGTCCTTAATTTATCAACTCAATCGTCCAGTGGAACATTACTTAATGGCGATAAAAAAAGCAAAGTCGCATACGAGTTGAAAAACTTTATTGATTTTGAAGGCGATAATAGCATAGAATATGTCAGTGTCAGTATGCCTTACATTGTGCTGTGCAATTCATGCTATATCATAAACGACACTAACAACCTTTTGAAAGCCAGTTATGATGGTGGTGGTGAGACCTTCTATCACAATATTTACTTCACACAAGGCAACTACAATGTGAATACCTTCATAACGGAGTTTAAAGCTAAAACGTTTGCTGACCTTGGAGATATATCCATCACATTCAATCCTCTTACTCAAAAGTTCACACTCCAACAAAACACGCCGGTTAATGCGACTACTTTTTTAGAAGGCTCTACCATTGACTACATACTGGGATTTAGTGATAATTTTGTAATGGCTACCTATGGAGTTCCATATACTATGCCAAGATGCGCCAATTTTTTACCCTTGCCCCGTTTCAATATTGTGTGTGATTGGCTAAATAACGGGGCTTTATTGACAAATAGTGGAACACAGTTTAGCACTTCCACTATTATGGCTTCTGTACCCAATAACTCTAAAAATAACAACATGATTGTCTATGAAAGCACTGAGAATGAGTTCATACTCAAAAATACCACTATTAACAACATTACCATCAGTATCATGGATGACAGAGGCAATTACGTGGATTTTAATGGCGTATCCTCCTATTTCAGTTTGCGATTCAATGTATTTAGACGCCGACTTCCAAAATTACTTCCATTTAACCGAATTGTTGATTATGCTACCACATTAATTCCTATTGACGCACAAGAAATAGATTACTCGTAATCCAAAATAATCTCTCTCGCTTATTTATATAGATATGTCTATCGTCCGCGGTTTACCCGAAGAACTTCGTATGAATGCCGTTTCGCTTCCCGATGGCGTTCAATCTTACGCTGTCAAAGTTGTCCCACAGAACTTGGCAAGTATTACTTCCAACACGCAATCTATTACTCTTACTGCAAACTCCATCACTGAAGTCGGTGTCCCCAGTACACAGGTTATTTTTGATATTCCTACTGTCGCATCACCTAATACATGGGTTGATACCGCTAAAAGTATGATTTCATTTCGTGTGAAATACAATGTCGCTTGTGGTGGAACTGCTATCGCCGCTAATGATTTAGACGCACAACTCCGTGGTTGTGCATGGAACTTCTTTAACCGTATATTCCACACGTCTGCAACTGGTACTATAATAGACGACGTGCCTCTCACAAACTTGGCTAACCAGAACCATCTCCAATGGAACTACGACGCCGCCGAAATTGACTCCACTGCTTTAGCATGGGGGTTTGATTTCCAAGACGCATCTACAAACTCTCTCAACACCAACACTGGACACAATATCGCTACATTTGCCTCCGCTGGAACTGCTAACACCACTTTATCTGGATTTTACAGTTATTCATTCCCCCTCCCATCATCGGTTATCGGAAAGTTCTGTAAGGGCATGTTTCCCATCGGGAAAGTCAATAAACTCACTCTTACTCTCCAAACTGATACGACTGCTCCCATTACTATCCGTTGTTTGAATGCTACCGCATCTGCTACTGCCTCTGCGTCATTCGTTATGGATAACATCAGTCTTGACCTCCAATATGTGGATTTAGGTGAGGCTGGTTCTGCTTTGCTCGGCGGAGGCTCTTCCGCGGTTGTGCACGGAATTACTCACAGAGTATCTCAAAGCACTGTCGCTTCTGGAACAACTGGTGCTATCAGTGTACTCATGGGATTGAGAGGCTCATCTGTCCGCTCTCTCACGACTCGTTGTGTTGATGGTGGCGTTTCAATGGCTGCCTCTTGTAATGGTATCTACGACTCCAAGGCTATGCTCGCAAATAGCATCAATTATTACCTCGGGGGAAAAGAACGTGTTCCTCCCAACCCTCTCAACAACATTTCTCAACCCGCCACTGTATTCTCACGTGCTTTACATGCCAGTGAGGCTTTCGCTGAACGCCAATTCAAATACCACGGCACTCCTCGTGAGTTCCTTTTGAGATGTGCTTCTTCTACTGCTCCTGATGCCTCCACTTACCAAGCAGACCAGAGATTGATTGATGCCGGCTCAGTATCCAATCCCAACTACCTCGCTTCTTGGTGCTTCGCTATGCCTCTACAGAAAATATCAAAATCCAAGATTTTGGACGGGTACAATTTCAATAGTTCTAACCAATACTTTGAGGCTAACCTCCAAATCGGCTCTACCAACGCTTTGGCTCTTTACTTCATCGCAGAAATGGACATCATCTACGTCATTGAGGGCGGTGATATCATGGTTCGCTCATAAGTTAGAGGACTTAAAAAACATAGGTAATATGTTCAAAAACGCAAAACAAAATATTTAGCCAATATATATGAACACCAAATATTATATATATTGTATTCAACATTCAACAAATCAAAATATAGGCAAATATATCGGCTCTACACGTGATTTGGGACGACGTATTTCCACACACAAATATGAATGCCGAAACAACGATAATCATTATTTATACAAAATAATTCGCGATAATGGAGGCTGGCATGCATGGGTAGTTAAGACACTGGAAGTTGTTTATAGCACTGACCCGAACGACCGGCGAAAAGCCGAACAAAAATGGATAGATGCACATGCCGATAAATTGAATAAAAATCAAGCCTATTGCCCTTATGACTTGTATTACGAGATGAACCGAGAAGGAGTTTTAGAATATAAAAAAGACTGGTATATACGGAATAAAGAACAAATCCAACTTCGCAAACGTAATCATCAAAAAAAGAAACGCTTGGAACATCTCGCTTTACTCAAACAACAAGGATTACAACCCAAACGCAGTAGCAAAAATGACCCATGTCCTTCTACTGAAGATAATTTGGGAGGTTATTCTATAGAAACAAAAAATGATTGTGAGTGTGTCCAAGTCCAATGTTAAAAACAAACGCTTTATGGCTACGATTAAGGGCGAAGACGGGAAAATGCGACGCTTCCATTTCGGGTATGACGGTGCATATACCTATTTAGACGGGGCAAGCGACGCCATTCGCGACGCATATCGCAAAAGACATTATGGAAATCCCAGTGAACGCCAACTCATAGACAACCTCATTCCGTCTCCTTCCCTGCTGTCATGGTACTTGATTTGGGGCGAAAATCGCAGTATTGATTCCAATATTCGGGCATTGAACGCCATGTGGGCAAAAAAACATAAGAAATAATCGCCGACATATATATAGCAATGGCTAACCGATGGCACGATTTTGTTAGAAAGTATGCCGCGAAAAATAACGTGAGTTATATGTGTGCGGCATCCAGTCCAGAATGCTCCGCCGCATACAGACGCGAATACCCAAAAAATAAACCTGAAGTCAAAAAGGCACGCAAGGAAATGGCGAGTATGGAAAAGGAAGAATCTCTGTCCCGTTCCGCCAATTTAGCAGTAAAAGAAGTAAAGGCAAAACCCATGATTACCACTGGACGCAAGAAGAAGTTGGTTGTAAAAAAAAAGAGTGAAACAAAGAGTGAAGATGGACGATTTACTGCGATTCAAGTCGCTCCCAGATTATTCAATGTATATGAATCCGCTATACCTGAAATACGAAGGGCTTATCCGAACGAAACCCCAGAAGAGTTTTTGAATCGTATTCTCGGATAATTTCTTTATGTTAAACGATATAAAAAAATATCTATATTTAGGATATACCGATACAAATAAATATGGACATGAACGTGGATATTGAGAATCTCACCCCCGAGTACTTGGCTGAGTGCGTAATCAAGTATGAGAGAATAAAGTCCGCCGCGAGAGAACGCAAACGCCTTGTACGTGCACAAAACCCCGAAGAAGAACGGGCAAAAGCCCGAGAGTACATGCGCCGTAGTGGTAAGGCTTTAGACTATTACTACGCTAACCGCGACCAGATACTCGCCAAGCGAAGAGAACAACGCGAACTACTCAAGCAAGGGTTAATAGACCCAAAAAATTGAATTGCAAAAAATTGAATTGGATTTTACTGTCCACTATATGGACACAACTTGGTCTATTCGTAGTCAATAGTGGTCAATCCGTGGACATTTTAAATTGCAAAAAATTGAATTGGTTCTTCTTAAAGTATTTAGGAGAAACAAATCATTTATTATTTATTCGTCAAAGGACATAAAAATAAAATCTGTGTAGATTATATACCATCGTATAGAATATACAATGTCTCTTCCGTTCCTTCACAAAAACTCTTTCGCGATTGATGTCAAGAAGATTCCTGTCTGTCAGAGTTTCATCGGACAGTTCAAATATAGTATTGATAAGCGTGTGTGTGATGCCCTGCTCAATTTCAATCCCCTCTCAATTGGGGGGAAGAAATCTCCATATACAATACCCGCTGAAAGCAAGACTGTGTTCAAAAACTGTGTCGTTGATAAAATCCATGGCGGAACGGTTGCGACCGAATACTATACTGCAAAATCATACCAAATAGATGAAAAGAAATCCATCGGATTGGGACGGAGATACAGTGTGAATGACGGGGGGTTGGGATGTCATAGTGCCTATATCAAAAATACCATCTATCATATCGCTGGTTGGACTGATTTTGATATGATTAAGGGGCATGCTACCATCCTATCTCAAATTGGAAAGAAAAACGGTGTTGACATTTCCGCTATTGAAAACTATATCAATAACTTTGATGCCATCGCAAACCGCATGTGTTCCATGTATTCCGACCCACAAAGCGAACCGATTCTTCCAGATGATGTTAAAAAATTGTTCAATTTGACCATTTATGGTGGGGGGATGGATACATGGGTGAAATATATTCACACTGGGTATAAAAAACGCAATATTAATCCACGCAAATTGAATACCGAAATGAAAGACCCCGAATATTCGGCATATAAAGCGGTTATTGACCATATCAAAGACCGCATTTGGCACGAAAACTCACAGTTGAAAGAATTGGTATGTAATCCGGATGATTCAGAACATCAACAGAAAAATACCCTCATGTCATATTGGTGCGGTATCATTGAAAACCACATTTTGGAGGTGGCGTACAAATATTGTGTTTCCGCTGAAATCATTACTGCTAGACATAATGTGGATTTGTGCTACGATGGTTTCACCGCTAAGTGCAGAAAAGACACGGATTTTGACTTTCATATTAATAAAATGAACGAAACAGTGTTGGGAAAAACCGGATTAGCAATCAAGTTCAAAATCAAGCCATTTGAGTGTGTGATTGAACCAATTGTAAAAACGATTGCCTCCCCTCAAATTACCAGAGTATCCAATATTGATGGTATTGTCTGCGAACATATCATTGAAACTGATGAGGAAGGTGCGGATTTGATTTATAACGCATTCAAAGACAAAATAGTGTTTTGTAATGGAATGTATTACTTCAAAATGAATAACTATTGGGTATCATGTGATGGAACGACCGCCACACCGAAATCCAGATTCCGTTATATCATTATGAAACATACCCGCCTTTTCCATTTGAACAAAAAAACCGGCGATACCATACCTTACTCTCAGAACATGGAGGGGGCTACCAAATTGCGAGATAAGGTTATGGAATTGTTTGAAAATATGCCCGATAATACATTGACCGAAAAGTTCCGTAAAACAACAATCGGCAGATTGTGTTTCAAAGACGGTGTATTGGACTTCAATAAAAAAACCTTCACCAAGTGGGAAGATTTGAAATACGAGTATTATTCCGCTGTGCAAATTGACAGAAATTATGCCGACTATCACGCCAATCCCGATGAAGCTATTAAAACAGAACTCAAACAGAAATTATTCATTGACGTGTTCGGTGAAGAAACGACCAATATGTTCTTGCCATTCCTTTCACGTCGCGTTGCTGGATTCTATGAAGACAAACAATGGCTTCAGTGGATGGGCAATAGAAACTGTGGTAAGGGTGTGTTATACGAGATTATGAAGTATTCTCTGGGTGATTATGTCAAACCGTTTGAAATGAATAATTTGTTAATTAATAAACACGGTGCTATGCGTGAAACACCAGAGAAAGCAATGGCATTCGCACTACCATTCCAACACGCCCGTATTGCTGTTGCACAAGAAGCCCAACCCAACGGCGATGCCCGTCTCAATAGTGTTCTTTTGAAAAAGATGGCTTCCGGCGGTGATACATGTATAGGCAAATTGAATTATCAAGTGTATACTATTGAGTTCATCTGTGCCGCGTCGCCATTCCTATTTGTCAATGATGTTCCCAATGCGACTACGGCTGATGTGTATGAGACGTGTTTGAAATTATCAACACCTATCTCATTCGTATCAAACTCCGCTTTTGAGAAATTGAAAACGGAATATGACAACGCACCAGAAATACTGTGTAAATATCGTGTAGGCGATGACAACATTAAAAGTAAGTGTCGCGATGAAGCTTTCATGAATGCCTTCATTTCATTGATGATTGACAATTTCACAGATACAAAATGCGACATTCGTGAAAAACAAAACGATGATACTGTGATGTCTATTCTACCATATATATTCAAAACATATGAACGCACTGGTAATACAAAAGACGTTATTTCATTTGCTCATATACGCGACGGATATTTGAAATATTGTGGAAGTGATATCTCTTCACAGAAATTGACAAACGAATTGAAAAAAGACTTTATCATCAAACGACGAAATATAGGCATGGTGCTAACTGGGTTCAAGCTCAAAGAGGATGACGCAGAATCTGCAGAGGAAGAAGAACAGGACATGGAAAGTGTAGAAACTTAAAGACACCCCCTATTTTGGTTTTAAGTTTTTATGGCACATTTTCAGAAAATGAAAAATGTAGAACTTCACTGAACAAAAGGTAAGATTCGTAAGTATATTATTCTACATTTTTTTTCACGCCATACGATGTATGGTGCGAAATATTGTGGTGTAAAATCAAAATGCTTATTCTCAGGCAGAATGTAAAAAGTGTGTAAAATGTAAAAAATGCTGAACAACTACAAAACTTTCTATTATAGAGATGTACGTTTTTTGAGGACAAAATCCATACTTCAAAAAAATAAAAGTTTATGTTCAGTTCGTCATTTTTTACACTTTACACACTTTTTACACCTTTTACATTTTTTACATTCCATATTTATACATAAGTTCATAGTACATAAAAACGTAGCTGTTCATTGTTTTTTACACTTTTTTATATTTCATATATATATTCATTAATTCACTATATAACATGAACATAATAATAATAATAACATATACCTACCGGTATATAATACGATAGGACATACCAATCCATCATTCCTTTGGGGTTGAAGGGGAGAAAAAAAAAGAAAAAAGAAATGCAAAAAATTGAATTAATTTTCGTTCAAAGGATATAAAAACTATCTCCGATAACTATATACTTTAGGAAAATGGAAACTCCCAGAGAAAAAATCTCCAAGGCACTCGCAAAATATTTCACCAATGTGAAGGAAAGCACTCTCAACTCATATGTCAGTGTGGTAAAGAAGTTATTTGAGTATTCACACTTTATTTCAAAAACCGAACCAAATCTGGATAATATTAGTTTTGAGGTGTTGAACGACCCAAAACTGGTTTCAGAATATATTGCAAAATATCAGAAGGATTATGGCAAACCCATGCCTATAACGACTCACCGCAACATATACAGCATACTGATGAAGATGTTTCCGGATACACAGGAGTTTCGCAGTGGATTCAACCGTTCAGTGCAGGAAATCAAAACGGAAGACCCAAATACGAAAAGCGAACGTGAAGCGGACAACTGGTTGTCTTTTGCGGAAGTCAAGGCGGTATTTGAACGTGAATACTCCATATACAAGTTGTTGTTGGAAAGCAATGTCCCAGTGATAGATATAACCGATTTATCCAATTTCATATTATTGGCGGTATCATCGGGTGTGTTCATACCGCCAAGGCGCAGTCAAGACTGGACGGAGATGCGCATCAGGAACTACACTCGCGAAGACAACTACTATGAGAAAGGTAAGTTTTATTTCAATAAATACAAGACGGCGGACACGTATGGGCGTCAAGTGGTATTGTTGCCTAAAGAACTGAATAAAATCATCAAGCAGTATATCAAGAAGAACCCGAATGATTATCTAATAGTAAATCATTCCGGTGGAAAACTGAACGAGAGTGGAGTTGCACCACGTCTCAATAAAATCTTTGATGGAAAAAAAATCAGTACAACCATGCTACGTCATATTTATCTCAGTGAGTTTCACAAAGACACCCCATCACTGAAACAAATGGAACAAGTTGCACATGATATGGGACACTCTGTATCTATGGGGCTCGGGTACGTCAAAAGGTAGGTAAGGGTTTAAGTCCATATTTGAACATGACCCACTGTGTTATGTAATCGTCCGTAGTCCATGCATTATAATCCGCCCCTTCCAATATTGCAACTTCTTTTCTGCGTATTTCATTATTCTCATCATAAAAAGATGTGATTATGGTAGCCTGTTGATTGAGTGTCAAATTGCTCACTGATATTGAAATATGAGTAATTCTATGTGTTGTAGTTTGTTCGTATGGTTCTATGTATGTTGTCATATATAGAATCATTCTATATTTTTTAACACCGAAACCAAGCATAAGCCCCGTTTCCTGTGTCCGGTAGGCATACCAGACGAACAGTAGCTACCCCCGATGTCATTATACCCTGTGCTGTTGCTCCACCAACTAACTGCGAGTCATACACCCATTGTGTGCCGTTCCCAATAAAGGAAATCGTCGCTGTTCCCGCTGATGCTCTAACCTTGCGGAAAGTAATCTCCTTTCCTAAATCGTTGATTGTTATGGTTGGTAGAGTGATGGTATATGCTGTTGCTTGACTTTCCACCGCCCGATATTGTGCCCACGGTTTTGTAATAGTTGTTGCCCCATTGATAGCACCAGTAGGACAATTATGGATTTTCATACCTGTCATTTGAATCACTGTATTTGATACATCTAATGTATCATCGTCCCATTCTACTACTCGTTGGTTAGATGCGTTGAATGTTGTAAAAGATAATCCGCCCCGAATTATAAGGGCTATACCCGATATATCTATTTCTTCTTGGAAAGAGTCAATTCTTATACGTTCTTGTCCTGTATTGAATAGATATATAGCCTCGTCGTATATTCTCAACCCATCATTTTGAGTAAGCACTATACTGGTTGTAGTTCCATTACTCACACCAAACTCAGTATAGGCGGTAATAGCTGGAGGGCTTATATCTAATATATCGCTTTTTGAAGTTGTATCATTCGCATTAGAAAAGACAAAATGCCCAGTATCGTCTGGCACTAAAAACTGAATCAGTTTATTTGACACATTCGTTCCAATAGAGTAGTTTTGATACTCGTTATTTGCTACGGGGGCTAATACGATTTTGCGGTTGAAATTGGTTGATGGATAATACAACCCACCCGATGTTTGGACTTGTCCTCCCGACATTCTCATTGCTGTCATACCAACGATAGTTCCGTTAAACGTAGTAGTCTCAGTAAATGTTTTTGCTCCGGCTATATTTTGAATACCCGATGTTTTTACCACCTGACTATCCAATGCTCTCAAATTGAGTGATGCGTCTAAAAAAGCGCTGTTTATATTACCTGATATATCTAAATTATCTCGTATTCTCACTGCACCAGATGCGTCTAATACATAACTACTTGGACTATCACAATTGAGACCAATACTTCCAGTGGTAAGATTTCCAATTTGTCCCTTTCCCAAAGTCAATAATGAGACATTTCCATATGTACCATTTGGTATACTATTGGATGCGTCCATCCATGTACTGTATAAATAATTCACGTTTGATAGATAAGACATTATATACTATTATGAGATTACCCAAACGGGCGAAATTGTGTAAATCCAGTGGTAAAACTGGCTGGATTGAAAGGTACATATAAAAGACCGTTGATATACACTGCTCCATTCATGTTAATTGTGCTATATAACGCTCCTTCACCAACTGTGATAGTAGAACCCGATACTTCTACATTGGATGTCTCACTTCCTATTCTCACACTTGATGCGGCGACATTACCCAAACTTACGTTTGAACTGTCAATATTCACTGCTCCCAGAGTATCACCGATATTCACTGTAGAACCGCGTAAATTATTTACCTGTCCTGCGGTTGTGTTTATATTGTTTGCGTCTATTCCACCAGTAAAAGAACTTGTGCCTGACGGGTCTAACAATATACCGTATGATAATGCGCCGTCGTATGGAAACACGGCTACACGATTGAAAAACTCGCTCCGTGAGAATGTTGTAGATACCGGATTCATGTACGCGGTTTTTGATTGAAGTGTCCCAACCGCATCATTTAAATCTCCCAAATCTCCTACAATACCGTCTATTTCTATATCAATAGCGTCAATACGGGCGTCTATTGCTATACCCAATGCGACTACGGCGGCGTCTGCCGACCCTGCTAATGTTAATGCCGCTGTTGCGGTCGCTTGTGCATTGGAAGCATCTACCACACCTTGTGTTCCACGGTCATAACACACTTGGTCTCTCGCTTTGATATAGGCGACTAAATCATACACGCCATATGTGATACCACCTTCCACCCCACAATCAACGTTTAATTTTAATCCTGAATCCAACCGAACATTTCCGCTTGTGATATACAAACTCCACCCATCGCCCTTATCCACGATATTGGATAGAAACTTTGCCGTTGTTGTCCCACCCGTTGCTCCAAACGAGACATTACTATTGAGTGATGCGTCGCCTGCGACGGTAAGTGTTCCCGCCAGATTCAAACTACTGAATGATAACCCAGAGACACTTCCAGTAATAGACAAATTACCTACTTGTGTATTTCCAGTCAGTGTTGTCGTTCCATTGACAATGAGACTACTTGCTACCGTTGTATCTTGTGGGCGTCCCAAACGGATACTATTTGCCACGTTGTAAGAAGCGTCCGCTCCAATAACACAGCAAAATGACGCATCTGCAGAAGCGTTATATCCTAACGCCGTAGCATACTGAACTCCAACAACATCACCTCTACTTCTTGCCCTCGCACCGACATATGTTCCACCATAGTATTTCTCGCGAAAAGCCGACTCCAGTTCGGCTCTCGGGTCAATTCCACTGCTCCAACCAATAGACGTGTTATATGATGCGGTAGCGATATTACCACTCAACCATGTCTGTGAATAACAGCCTACAGCCGTATTGTAGCTACCGCCTATGAATACATTTCTTGATTGAACCCCATACCCAATAGCCACGTTTTCCTGCGGAGGATTATTGCCTGCTACACTGATATAATAAGCATTCCATATATTACTACCCACTGCGGTGCAACGAATAAGCGGTTGTGATGAAGTAGCACTATCACATATAAGAGTTCCAACGAGTGTGTTATATGCGCTTTCCGCAGCCGAACCTTTCTTTTGTATTCTTGAACCAACCATTACGTCATAGTTATTTGGAGAAGCACTGTCAGTCGCAATAACTACAGAGTTGGAAGCTACTCCAACCCCAGTGAATGAATTATCATTCGCAGTGTTCATTCCCATCATAACACAGTTTGAAAATCCAGCAGCGAACGGGGCTATAGAACCGATTGCGATATTTGTAGCGTTATTTCCGGCTCCAGCCGCCGACCCAAACTCAGTAGATATACCGATATTGGTTGCTCCTTTTGATGTGTAAAAATACGGCGTTCCAGTCATGGTTAATGAACCAGTAATCGCGTTAGTTCCAACCAAAGACGCGTTATTTATCTGTGCTATACTCGCAGCCAAATACGTGTTATTGGAAGCGTCCGATACTCTGATACCCGGGTATTGTGTGATTTGTAAATTACACACAGATGCAGAAAAGTATCTATTTGGGGTAGACTGTGTATCACCAAAAGTCCAGCGGAGTTTCGCCGCCGTTTTCACTTCTATTTTGAGACTTCTCAAACGCCAGATATTTGTAGCACGTGTATCACTGTCATTGTATGTGAGTAGCGATGTTCCTCCACCGAGTGAGACGGATAGTGAAGTAGTACTGTATTGTGTTCCAGCGGTAAACTTTGAATACCATTCAACGTTATAAAGCCCAGGTTGTAGCGTTGTTGGACTCTCTAAATAGAAAGTGGAATCAGTCTGGTTTGTTCCGGGGCTTCTACAGTTGAAGTTCATCCAATATACACCACTGCTAATACCGTTGATTGAACCCGCGGGCGGGGAGTTATAGTTATTGAAGCCATTACTTCCGATGTAGTTCCATTCTGCACCCATACCATTTATCGTGCTTATTGCCGTCCCGACGAATGTCCAACCCTGTATCGTAATAGTCGCGTTTTTCACATTGTCAAACATAACCCTGCTTCGCGATGCCGATGGGTTTGCCAGCGGTGCTATGCCTGACCCGTCAAGCCAAAGCGAATTATTCACCGATATTGGTATAGTTGTAGCGAGGTATGTTATTGATGTACCAGAAACTGTGAGATTACCTGATATATCAACATTTTGTCTCGCTACCAAATTACCAGATATGTCTGCTTTTCCAATCACTTGAAAAGAAGCGTCGCATATTACATTTTTTGTAGTAGAGTTGTAAGTGAGTGGTAATAATCCCGCTCCTCCCGATACCAAGAAAGAAACTTGTGATACGGTCATAATAACAGAAGGTATAGCGGGTTTTGTAGGAGTCGTTCCAGCACCATAGGCAATCAATGTCATGTGAATATCTGGAGAACTCCATACCAACTGTATGTAGTCGTTAGCTTGTAGTTTTACCTGCCAGTTAGCGCATATCAATTTTGGAACTGCTTTAACGGTCTCTTTGAAGGCGCTTGCGGGTACATCTACTCCATTTTTCCGTATCCAAAAATAAACCTCTTCTTCTGTGCTACCTTGTGATTTGGCGATTTGTATGGTAGCGATGAACATGTAAATCCCCGCACTTCCAACAGTGATACGATTACTATTAGTTATTGATACTGCATAACTGTCGGGGTCAGTTGTTGGGAAAGCGACAGTATTCACTGCGTTTGCTCCAGAGTTGGTAATAGTACTACCGTTCCAAAAATTGCCCCAAAAGCCCTGATTGCTTGATAAGTCTGGGTCTAAGTTATCTATTTGTGCCTGTATATTACTGCGTGCGTTATTGATATAAGACAATTCATTCCATGATAAAGTAATGGGATTATTATTGGCTTCAAAAGATAATCCATTAGTGGGGTTTATGCTAAACACAGTTTCTTTTGTGTCTTGTCCAGTTCCAACGGTATATAAAAAATTGGATGAGAGAGTGGTGGTGTTGAATATCATGTCATCGTTGGTTTTGTTAGTGGTTATGAGAGGGGCATTATACCCCTCGTAAGTATCAGTGGCGTCTTTGAGATATAAATATCGCGACACATTGATGTCAGTAAACTCTCCATATTCTTCGCTTTCTAAACCCGATAAAGGGGCGAAATCTGATGTCCCTGCACCGAATATACTCATTATAATATATGCGGGGCTTTTTATGGTTGTTTGCCTAGATTAAATAAATCTTTTACAGACTGTGGTAAAATCGGAGACGCCTCTATATCTGGTAAATCCTTGCTCTTTGGTTTGCGTTTTCTGGGTTCTTTACCTTCACGTCTTTTTTTCTCAGCCGCAAAAAATCCATCAATTCCGTAATATAGTGTTAATCTATCCACACTGATTTTACCACGACGTTTCCCCTCAATTGCTTTCCATAAATCATATACAACTTGTTTCTGTGCTTCTCTGTCAGTATTGAAAGTAGCCTTAGAAGGGAAGCCCTCCTTTTGAAGATAATCGGTATAATATTCCTCACTCTTGTAATATGCGTCTCTGCGTTCTAGTTTTTTCTTCTCTGCTTCCATGGATTTATCTGATATAGATTTTTCAATTTCAGCGATACGTTCAGGAACAGACATTGTTTCGGCAATAGTAGGTTCTTCCACTACAGGTTGAATCTGTGGAGACTCATCTATTTCGTTTATGGCGGGAGGAGTGGGTAATTTCTCAACAACTTTCAATTTTGGTTTTCTCTTTGATTTCTCGGGTTTATTTGTGATGTCTTCAATGCCCAAAAAAGGATAATCCGCAAAAGGTAATGCCTCACTTGGTTCTTCAACCATGGGACGTTCAGGTTTCATCATGGCTCTCAATGATGGAGGTTGTGCTCCAGTTGCAGAATCGCCAAATGGAACAGGAGGTTGGGCGTATTGTGATGTGCTAAACGGGTCAAAAGCACCTAATCGTGCTAATTCGCTACGTTGTTCTGCCCCTTGTTGTTTTCCAACGTATTGAACTATTTGTTGTTGAGTAGCGTCTTCAATGCGTTTAACCAGTCTATCTTCGGTTCGTTTGAGGTCTTCAATTGCTAATCTGGTTTGTTCATTTCTAAATGGGTCAACTGATGATAGGACTTGTGAAGGGGCAGTGAGTGGTGGTAAATATTGAACACCGGTTTGTGCAGGTCTGGATATACCCTCAGAACCAACCATGGATTTTGGACGTCGTGCAACTCGGCGTCTGCGTTTGGGTTTTGATTCGCCCCCGACTTTGACATTGACAATAATATTGCGTCCTCCATCGGCTTTGCGTGTTTTGCGTTTCGTAGGCATTATATCATATGGCGAGAAAAAAGGGTATTGAACCAAGTGGTTCTCACCATGTGAATAAATTATTTAATGGCTTTTGAAATAATCAACTTCTGAAACATAATCATCATAGCATTCATGATATGTTGCTTCAAACTCTTTTTTGTCCATAAATGGAGAACGACACAAATAAATTGTGGCATTGGGTTCAAGCATAGTAAGCATTTCGCGGCATCTTCCTCTGGCTTCTTCTTCGGTTTCAAAATCTTCCAATATACAGTTATGGTCGTCGCGTATTTCCCAAATGAGTCTGATATTATCAAGTTCATAAACTCTTTTTTCTTTTTCAATTCGGCTTATTGCACTGTCTAAGTTAGATAGGTTCATATATAAACCCAAGATTTCATGGTCATCTGGATTTGTCATTCTACGTAATTGTTCCCAAGTGATAGTATCACCACATTCATATTCATTTTTTCTCCAGTAGTTCCATTTGTTTCTAATATCTGTTAGAATGAATGTGGTAAATACTTCATCCCCTTCAAATTGGACAAGCCAGATTTGTTTTTCAAACTCCGCATTACCTTTATCATCTATATCAGTCCATATCGGAAACATGATATAGTCAACATCCTGTTGTTCCTCAACCGCACGTGCGAGTTTATCAATATCGGCAATATATTGTTCTTTGGTTTTACACTTAGTATCAAAATGGTCATCTTCCAAATCATCTTGTAATTTCTCAAGTACTTCTTCCAAATCATCAATGTTGCTATCTTCAACCCAAATACCATATTTGAGTTGAAGTTCACGGGTAGGAATAGCAAAGCACTCCTTACACATTTTTTTAATAGGCGAACAGAATGTGGCTGGCTTCTTAGCGCAACAAAATGCACAAGTCATCACAAGTCTGGGTTTCTTCATAGTCTTAGCGTTCATTGTTGTTGTTTGATTGTTGTTGTTGTTTGTTGTTGTGAGTATATGATGTTGTGGAAAAAGTGTTTCAATTTTTTGCAATATGAAAGGGTTAATTATTTTTTTTTTCAAATGGAGGAAGGTTGGAAGAACCTTTGATTCGTTGTTTGAGTGCTATTTGTTGTTTGGCTTGTCGCGGGTCTATCTCGTCGGCGGTCAGTGGTGTTTTGTTTGACACGCGTTTAGTGGGGCGATAGACAGGGTATGACATGTTGCCTATATCCTTCCAGTCTTCGTTAAACCATCGTTTCAGATTTTTTGGTTTATTATCATCGGCATACCTACCTCCACGGCGTTTGTATTCTTGCACGATAAATCCGGATTTATAAGCAGACGGTTTTTTGTATATTTCATCGGCGTATTTTTTCACAGTGGCATAGAGTGATTTATCCAATACTTCGGGCATTATATGATATGGTGAGAAAAAAGGATATTGAACCAAGTGGTTCTCACCCTATTAATAAATTATTTTAACGAATATCAATAATGATTTTGTAAACTCCATCAAACTTTATCTTACAATCTTGTATCCGCATAGCCCAGCGGAATATTTTACCAATTGTTTCATCACTTAAATAATTTGCACCAGATATCTCGTAATGTAGTTTATTTCTTAATATTCTGCAACTTAGGCGGGCGTGGTCAGGTAATAATCTACGACTTATTCCTTCCATATTATACAATTCATCTTCAAATAAACGTAGTCTATCTATAGGGGTAGGAGCAGGAGTAGGAGCAGGTGCAGGAGCAGGAGCAGGTGCAGGAGCAGGTGCAGGAGCAGGTGCAGGAGCAGGTGCAGGAGCAGGTGCAGGAGCAGGAATCTGCGGATAAACTCTTCCTTCATTAACTACGCAGTCGGTTGTACAAATTGGAATAGCCTCAGGTATAAAGTCAGGACTGACACATGGTGCGAGAATATAACGACGTGTAATTAATTTATATACAAGTCTTTGTTGGTCATGACGACACATAGGGCAACAAATACGCATTGGATTATATCCAACATCAGGTTTAGTAAGACGAGTAGCACAATTATCGCAACAATAATCAATTTCACAACGAAAACATTTCCAAACTACTGAAGGAGTTTGAATTGTAGTATAGCATATGGGGCAGTCGGTATTAGGTGATTGAACCAACATATTTGGTTTACTGATAGCCTTAGAGTTCATTGTATTATATACACAGAGAAGGCGGATAAACTTATCACATGTATAATCTTTCATATGAACAAAACCATCTTTATCAAGCATGATATTATACCAATCAAACTCGTTATCATTATTTTTGAAATAGACGTTAAAACACCCATCACAATTTGTATTGGTATATGCGTAAATACAATCTCCTTTTTTCCAATCAATGATAGGTTTCAATTCGTTAATCCACAACATATTTCTTTTTGTATCATCTCCATCATAACGAAACTCAATCTCAGCCAATTCATTAATAACTTCATTCTCAAAATCCCATTGGAATTGAATAGAATAACAAGAAGTCTCCTCATCATATTCAATCGCATTTTTATCACACTCAATGTGCGTATGAAAAGTAGCAACATCTACAAGGTTAGCGTTCATTCTTAACAGTTATTAGTTGTAGTTTGTTCATATAAGACGTTGTATAAAATGTATTTCAATTTTTTGCAATATGAAAGGGTAAAAAGAAGAGTGTGGTGTAGGTGGGTAGGTCGTGTGGGTGGGCGTTGCAATCTAAAGAGAGGATAGGGCATACCTGTTATATACTATATACCGTAGGTATATGTT
>Ga0129333_10001593_pt1 | contig 20669 bp, 12 predicted proteins | sample CPB6_08_DNA_FD_94474 | JGI IMG/M metagenome (GOLD analysis project Ga0129333, IMG submission 94474) | Freshwater to marine salinity gradient microbial communities from Chesapeake Bay, USA - CPBay_Sum_0.6_0.8_DNA | ecosystem: Environmental > Aquatic > Marine > Coastal | place: USA: Chesapeake... | reverse complement strand
CGGGTCGTGACCACGGTTGAACGCACCACCACCACCCCCCGAGAGATCACCGGCTGGATGGTCGGTCGCGACCTCGCCGGCCACGAGTTCCACGGCTCTCGGTCCCCGGGCCGAGAGGTGCTCGAAATCCACGGCCTCACCGTTCCCTGGCTCGATCATCCCCGTGGCTACCGGCTCAAGGACGTGTCGCTCGAACTCCGCGCCGGCGAGATCCTCGGCGTCGCCGGCCTGATGGGGGCGGGCCGCACCGAGTTGCTCGAGACGATCTTCGGCGCCGGGGAGCCGAACTGGACCGGGGAGATGCTCCTCGACGGTCGCGCCGTCCGGTTCTCGCACCCCGCTGAAGCCTGTGCGGCGGGCATCGCGATGGTGACGGAGGACCGCAAGCGGCTCGGCCTGTTTCCCGACCTCGACGTGGCCGCCAACGTGAGTGTCTGTGGCCTGAGTGAGGCAGTGCGGGGCGGCCTCCTCTCCCGAAGCCGCGAGGAGTCGCTCGTCGCGGGCCCGCTCCGCGAGACGGGCGTGAAGACACCGGGCCCCCACGCGGCGATCACGGGGCTCTCGGGCGGCAATCAGCAGAAGTGCATCATCGGCCGCTGGCTCCTGGTCAAGCCGCGAGTCCTCCTGCTCGACGATCCCACCCGCGGCATCGACGTGGGAGCCAAGGCAGAACTCTATGCCCTTATTGATCGACTCTGCCGTGATGGCCTCGCGGTCATCCTCACGTCGAGCGAGCTTCCTGAGTTGCTGGCCCTCGCCGATCGGATCATCGTGCTCGCCGAGGGCCGCCTGACAGCGGAGTTCCCCCACGACGCCGCAACCGAGCAGGCGATCATGGAGGCCGCGACAGGCGGCTCGCCGGTCCGCTGACAGACCGCCCCTCACCGGCAGGCTTCGTCTACGCGCCGAGATACCGCGACACGATGCCGCGGGCCTTCGCCTCGTCGCGGGTGCCGGACACGATCGCCCGGCCGTCGGCGAAGACCGAGAGCTGGATGCCGTCTTCGACGTCGGCCCGCACGATCCAGCGGTTGGCCACGACCGCACCCACGCTTGCGAGCCGCTCGGCCAAGGCTACGAGATCGACACCGCTGCCGACCGCCGGCACCTGCACCGCGTCTCGTCCGCAGAGTGGCGTCGGCCGCCCGCCAAGCCGCCCGTCGAGCCACGGAAAGTCGGCACTTCGGCAGGTCGGGCAGCCGGTCGCCGCCAGGGGGGAGAGATCGACTGTCCGCCACACGCTCTCCCAAAGGTCGCAGACGAGCATCCGGCCGGCAGTGTCACTCGCACCGACAAGCAGTTTGATCGCCTCAGCGGCCTCGACCGCACCCACCACGAGGGCCGCCGGCCCGATGATGCCGGCGGTCTCGCAGGTCGGCAGGGATCCCGGCGCGGGTGGATCGGGAATCAGGCACCTCAGGCAGGCGGTCTTCCCGGGCATGATCGCCAGCACTCGTCCTTCTGCGCCGATCGCCCCGCCGTGAATCCACGGGATGCCTGTCCGGCAGGCGACCTCGTTGATGAGAAACCGGGCCTCGAAGTTGTCGGTGCCGTCCACGATCACGTGGACCCCGGAGAGAACATCCGTCGCGTTCGTGGCCGTGAGATCGGTGACGACGGGCTCAATGGCCACCGTCGAGTTGATCCGGGCGAGACAGCCCGCGGCGGCGACGGCCTTGGGGAGCCCCGCGGCCACGTCGGCCTCGTCGAAGAGCACCTGCCGTGGCAGGTTCGATCGCTCGGGAATGTCACGGTCAACGAGCCGCAGGAAACCGACCCCCGCACGTACCAGTGCCATCGCGACTACGCCGCCGAGGGCACCGCACCCGACCACGGCGACACGCGCGGCGTTGAGCCGCTCCTGGCCAATGGGCCCCATCGGAGCGAAGCGAGTCTGGCGGGAATAGCGGTCGGCATCGTAGGGGGGCATGACGGCAGTGTAGCCCGTTCGTGCTGCTATCCCACCAGGTAGCCGGCCCAGTCCCACGGGGGCGTGCCGCCTGCGAGACCCGCGCCAGCGGTGAGCCGCCAGAGCGCGAGGTCGCGTTGGAGCGCGTCACACGACGCCCGGGACGACACTTTTTCCGCAGCCTGCCGCCAGGCAACGAGCGGCTGCACCGCAGGGACCATCCAGCCGGCATGCGGAAGCCCTTCGGCCGGGAGTTGCACCACGAGGAAATCGACACCGGCGGGAACGGCCGGCGGCTGACACATGCCGTCGACGGCCATGCCGATCAAGAGCGTGCCTCTCGCGCCCCGGACCGCGGCGAGGCGATCCGCCACGTCGGCCATCGCATCGCCGCCCGTGATCACCGCGAGCATGGCCGACGGATGGCGGGCCCATGAGGCGATCCGCGTCGGGGTCAGGCTGGCAGCGGGGAGCAGCGGCACCACGCCCACGCCCATGTCATCCGCCTCTGCGAGCAGCGGGTCGGCCGGCATCGTGATCGCCAGCCCCACCTCCGCCTCCTTCGCAGCCGCCACGGCGTGCTGCCCCACGAACGCCCGCGGCACCCACCGCCGGCCGTCCAGCCAGAACGACCGACCACGCACGCCGAGCCGCCGCAGGCCGATCCACGCATCGATGGCCCACGGGTCGCCATCGTGCGGTTCGAGCCTCGCCTCGACGCGATAGAGGTTCGGAAGGTCGGGCGTCCAGTAGGCCGGCTCGGTGAGGATCGCCCGCGAAGCCGGCCCTGCGGCGGCCGCCCCAGCCAGCGGAACGAGCCGAGACGTCACCGGGAGCGTGGTGTCTCGGCCGCGACGCGGTCCGGTGACGGAGCCCACGATGCGCGAACCAGCCGGCACGTCACCCGCCGGCCGCACGAAGATCTCCGCCCGCATATCGTCGCAGGGGCCGAGCGTAACGATGATCTCGGGGGCGGACATCACGCGTCGTGGGCCTCGGCGAACCGATCCCGGGCCATGTCCGAGAGACGCTTGAGGTCGAGTTTGCCCGACCCGAGCATCGGCAGTTCGCCGATTTCGGCGAAGGCGTCGGCGCCGGGTATCCAGAGGTTGGGCAGGCCACGTTCCTGGAGGCGACGCACCACGTCCCTCGGATCTCGTGCCAGCGGCACGTGAAACACGATCAACCGCTCGCCCTTCGCACGATCGGGCACCGCCGTCACCACGGCGAGCAGTTCACCGTCGGCGGCGGCGAGTTCCTCGTTGATCGCCTCCTCGACGGAAATGTGCGGCACCATCTCGCCACCGATCTTGGAGAACCGGCTTTCGCGGCCGGTGATGGTGATGAAACCCTCGGTGTCGAGCCGGGCGATGTCGCCGGTGCAGTACCAGCCGTCATTCAGCACCTTGGCCGTGAGATCCGGCCGATCGAGGTAGCCCTGCATGACGTTCGGGCCAGAGATCCAGAGCAGCCCGTCCTGGCCGACGGGCAGTTCGTGCCCGCCCGCGCGGTCCGTGATCCGCGCCCGGCAGCCCAGAATCGGCCTGCCGACCGTCCCCTCGCGGGCATCGGCGGGCCGGCCAGGCACGTGACGCGACGCGGGCACGTTGGCGGCGACGAGCGGCGAGAGTTCCGTCGCACCATAGGCCTCGCTGGGCCGGACACCGAACTTCTTCTCGAAGGCGTCGCAGACATCCTTGGGGAGTCTCTCGGCGGAACCGAACACGCATTCCAGTGACGAGAAGTCCTCTGCCGGTGTCCGCCGGGTGTAGATCCGCAGGAACGTCGGGGTCGCCATCAGGAGCGTGGCGTGGTGCTCGCGGGCCAGGCGGCCCACCACCTGGGCGTCCCGCGGGTCCGTGTGGTAGACGACGGCAGGATCGAGCGTCAGCGGCGTCCAGAGCGTGGTGGTGTAGCCATACGAGTGGAAGAACGGCAGCACGCCGAGGGCCACGTCGCTCGGCGAGAGATGGAGCAGATGGTCGATTGCCCGCACGTTCGAGCCGACGTTTTCCTGCGAGAGAACGACGCCCTTCGGGTCGCCGGTGGAGCCGGACGTGAAGATGATCGTGAGCGGATCGTCGGGCTGAATCCGCTCGAGCCCGAATACCGACTCGAGCATGCCGAGAGGCATGAGCCGTGCCTGAACGAAGCCGATTCCCTTGTCGAGCGGCGTCGCCTGCTTCCGCAGCGATCCGGCATCGAGCAGCCTGGCCCCGAGGTCGAGCTTCACGCGGGCCAGGAACGCGGGGCTCGAGATGACATGTCGCAGACCCGCGCGCTCGATGCAGACGTCGAGAATCGACTGGCTGGAGGTGTAGTTGAGATTGACGGCCACTCGCCCCGATAGGGCCAGCGCCGCGTTGACCACCGCCCCCCCGACCGTCGGCGGCAGCATCACGCCGACCCGTTTCTCATCGGCTGCCAGAACGCGATCCAGCACCCGCTTCACGACGAGCACTGCGAGCAGGAGCTCACGGCCGGTCATCCGGGTACCGAGCGAGTCGGCGATCTTCAGTCGGCTACCGGCGCTGCGACAAGCCCGCAGCATCTGCCGCTGGAGCACGAGGGGGCCTGCGGTCCGGTCTGAGCCTGCCATGATCGCTCGCGGTTGGCTGGGATTCGGGAATGGCCGGGGTTCGTTGCCCCGGCGTCGATGCCCATTAGAATCGCGGCACGTCGGTACGGCCAGCCAAGAACGTCGGTGATGCCGCCTCTTTTCGGCGTGCGGCCGAGACTCGGCGGCGTCCCGTCCTCCGGCCGACGTTCCCTCCAGACACGAGCGCAGGATGCCCCGTTACCAGCCGTCACGAATCGAGCCGAAGTGGCAGGAGTGGTGGCACACCCACGGGACGTTCGCCACGCCCCGCCTGCCGTCGGGCCGCAAGACGTACGTCCTCGACATGTTCCCCTATCCAAGCGGCGACGGCCTGCACGTCGGCCACCCGGAAGGCTACACCGCCACCGACATCGTGTCGCGGTTCGAGCGGATGCGGGGCACGAGCGTGATGCACCCGATGGGGTTCGACGCCTTCGGCCTTCCCGCCGAGGAGCATGCGATCCGCACCGGCACGCCGCCGCGGGAGAGCACCGAGAAGAACATCGCCACCTTCACCCGACAGTTGAAGATGCTCGGCTTCAGCTACGACTGGGACCGTGTGCTCGCGACCACCGACCCCGAGTACGTCCGCTGGACGCAGTGGATCTTTCTGGTCCTCTTCGACACCTGGTTCGATCCGGCCGTCCAAAAGGGTCGCCCGATCGCCGAACTGCCGATCCCGGCCGACGTTGCCGCGAACGGCGAGCCCGCGGTCGCCACATACCGGGACGCTCACCGTCTCGCATACCAGTCGGAGGCTCCGGTGAACTGGTGCCCGGCGCTCGGGACGGTGCTGGCCAACGAAGAGGTGATCGGCGGTGTCAGCGAGCGGGGAGGACACCCCGTGGTCCGGATTCCGCTGCGGCAGTGGATGCTGCGGATCACCGCCTACGCCGACCGCCTGGAACGCGAACTCGAGGGGCTCGACTGGCCCGCGAGCATCAAGAAACTGCAGTGCGACTGGATCGGCCGAAGCACCGGTGCCGAAGTCGATTTCGTGATCCTGCCGCCTGGAGCGGCGGGCGGTGTCTTCGACGACTGGAAGCGGACACGGTCGGCGGCCGGCTTTCCGGAGAAGCCCGGGAGCGACGTCCTGCGGATCTACACCACGCGTCCCGATACGCTCTACGGCGTGACCTTCATGGTCGTGGCTCCGGAGCATCCGCTGCTCGACACCCTCACGGCCCCGGCGCAGCGGGAGGCGATCGCCGCCTACCGAGAGGCGGCCGCCCGCAAGAGCGACCTCGACCGCACCGATCTGGCCCGCGAGAAGACGGGGGTGTTCACCGGGGCGCACGTGGTGCACCCGCTCACGGGCAACCCCGTGCCGGTCTGGGTGGCCGACTACGTCCTCGCCACCTACGGCACCGGTGCGATCATGGCGGTGCCGGCGCACGACGACCGTGACTTCGAGTTCGCGCAGACGTTCGGGCTCGAGGTCGTCACCGTCGTCGAACCGCGCGAAGGCGGCACGAAGCCCCGTGAACTCTTCGCCGGCGACGGGCGGGCCGTCAACTCCGGCCCCTACACGGGCCTCGACACCGGCGCGTTCATCGAACGGGTCGGCCGCGATCTCCAGGCCGCCGGCCTGGGCCGGCCGGCGGTCAACTACAAGCTTCGCGACTGGCTCTTCAGCCGGCAGCGGTTCTGGGGTGAGCCGTTCCCGATCCTGCACGAGCTTGACGCGCAGGGAAATCCCACCGGGGCGATCCGGGCCGTCGACCCGGCCGAACTCCCGGTGAATCTCCCACACCTCACCGACTTCAAGCCGGGCGACACGCCCGATCCACCGCTCTCGCGGTCCCCGGCTGACTGGCTCACCGTCGAGCGGGACGGCAGGCGATACAAGCGGGAGACCAACACGATGCCGCAGTGGGCCGGCTCGTGCTGGTACTACCTGCGGTTCCTCGACCCGCGAAACTCGTCACGGTTCATCGATCCGGAAATCGAGAAGGCCTGGATGCCGGTCGATCTCTACATCGGCGGTGCGGAGCACGCGGTGCTCCACTTGCTCTATTCGCGGTTCTGGCACAAGGTGCTCTACGACCGCGGCCACGTGTCGCATCCCGAGCCGTTCGGCAGACTCGTGAACCAGGGAATGATCCTCGGCGAGATGGAGTTCACGGGCTACCGCAGCACCAAGGGGGGCTGGGTGTCGGCCGAAAAGCGAACTGCAGAGGACGTCCCGGCCAAGGTGCCCGCCGATCAGGTCGAGAAGCAGGCGGAGCACTTCGTGCTCCGCGACGCTCCGAAGATCCGGGTCGAAAGCCGGGCCTACAAGATGTCGAAGAGCCGCGGCAACGTGGTGAATCCCGATCAGGTGGTCCGCGACTTCGGAGCCGACTCGCTCCGCCTCTACGAGATGTTCATGGGACCGCTGGAGGCCACGAAGCCCTGGAGCACCGCCGGCGTGAGCGGCGTCCGCGGCTTCCTTGACCGCTGCTGGCGGCTCGTGGTCGACGAGCGGGCCGACGAGATCACCGTGGCCCCACAGGTCTGCGACGATGCGCCGACCGACGATCAGTTTCGCGAACTCCACCGCACGATCGACAAGGTGACTCGCGACATCCAGGCCCTGTCATTCAACACCGCGATCGCGAGGATGATGGAGTTCGTCAACTTCTGCACGCCGCTCGAACGGCGGCCGAGGGCGATCCTCCTGCCCTTCGTCACGGTCCTCGCCCCCTTCGCGCCGCACCTCGCCGAGGAGCTCTGGGAGGTGCTCGGGGCACCGGCGCCGGTGTCGCTCGCGATATGGCCGGCGGTCGAGGAGCGGTGGCTCAAGGATGACACGGTGGAGATTCCCGTGCAGATCCAGGGTAAGCTCCGCGGCCGTGTGGTGGTGGTGGCCGATGCCGATGCCGAGGCCATGAAGGCGGCGGCCATCGCCGATCCGAAAATCGCCGAGCAACTCGCCGGCAAGGAGATCGTGAAGGTTGTCGCGGTCCCCGGCCGACTCGTGAACTTCGTGGTCAAGGGCTGATCAAGACTGGCGCAGCCCCAACCCCGGGGCTGCCAATGCCCCATCGCCGGACGTTCGCGTCGGGCATCCTGCCCGACGCTCTCTGCATGTCCGCTGCGCCTCGCCATCCCGGCTACGCTTGCTCCCATAGCCCGGCTCCCGGGGCACGGGCAGCCCCACGCACAAATGCCCGGGAGGCGGCGGGACGGAGCGAGGATGGCGAGCGTCGGCTATCCTGCCGTTGGCGAGCCAACTCGTCCCGTTCCGCCGCCGGCTTTCGCTCGCTGGCGACGCACCGCCGTGGAGCGGCCGCCTACGTCAAGCAGGGAATCGTCTTTCTGTGGCATGGCACGTTCCCGTAGCATGAGGCTCCCGTGAGGTGGCGGGCATCCCGAGGAGCGATCCATGTCGGTGAAGCGAGTGTTGGCCCTGGTTCTTGGCGGCGGCCGCGGCACGCGGCTGTATCCGCTCACCCGAGATCGCTCCAAGCCAGCGGTGCCGCTGGCCGGCAAATACCGGATCATCGACGTGCCCCTGTCGAACTGCATCAACAGCGGCGTGCAGCGGATCTACGTGCTCACGCAGTTCAACTCGGTCAGCCTTCACCGCCACATCCGTCGCACCTACACCTTCGACCCGTTCAGCGGCGGCTTCGTGGAAATCCTTGCGGCGCAGCAGACGCTCGACAATTCCGGCTGGTACCAGGGCACGGCCGACGCCGTGCGGCAGAACATCCGCTATCTCCAACAACCCGACATCAAGCATGTACTGATCCTCTCGGGGGATCAACTCTACCGGATGAACTATGCCGACATGCTCGCCACGCACACGGCCCACAAGGCCGACGTGACGATCGCCGGCATCCCCGTCAAGGACGAGGCCGCCTCGGCGCTCGGCATCATGCGGCTCGACGGCGAGGGCCGGGTGGCGGGCTTTCTCGAGAAGCCTCAGACGGCGAAGGAACTCGACATGATGCGGACCGATCCGGCCTGGATCGAGGCGCAGGGCATCGCCGCGCACGGCCGCTCGCTGATGGCGAGCATGGGCATCTATCTCTTCGATCGTGACTGCCTGCTCGACCTGCTCACGAAGACCGACTACCGGGACTTCGGCAAGGAGGTGTTTCCGGCGGCGATCCGCGCCAAGCACGTCCAACTCCATGCCTTCGACGGCTACTGGGAGGACATCGGGACAATCCGCTCCTACTTTCAGTGCAATCGCGAACTCGCCGGGACGTCGCCGCCGTTCGACCTCGTCAACGCCGAAGCCCCGATCTACTCCCGCGGGCGCTTCCTGCCGCCGTCACGGCTCGGCGGGGCGAGCATTCGCAACAGCCTGATTTCGGATGGCTGTGTGATCGACTCTGGGGCCGTGATTGAGAACAGCGTGATCGGACTGCGGTGCCGGATCGGCCGCAACGTCGTAATCCGGGATTCAGTCATCCTCGGGAACGACTATTACGCGAGCGAGCACGGCCTCGCCGACGACGTGGCCCGGGGCCTGCCGCCACTCGGGATCGGCGACGACACCATCATCGCCGGGGCCATCATCGACAAGAATGTCCGCATCGGTCGCCGCGTGCGGATCGTCAACGAGCACGGCTGGGTCGACACCGCCGACGATGACCGGTTCACGATCCGCGACGGCGTGGCCGTGGTTCCGAAGGACGCCGTGATCCCCGATGGCTGGGTGCCGGAACCCGCCTTCGTCCACCCGGCCTGACCTCAGCGGGTCTGCCGCGGCCGCCAGCCCGGCGTCTCAACGAAGGTCGGGATCTCGACCACGACTGGTGGCGGCGTGGGAGAAGCGACCACCGGGCCTTCGTTCCGCTCTTCACTGGCTTTCAGGTCTTCGCTCGCCGAGGTGACCTCGAACGGAGCCGCCGGCTCATCGGCTTCCTCAGCGAGGACCGCAGGCACGGGGGTGGCTTCCGTGGCGAGCGCGTCCGCACATGCCCCCTCATCTGCGGTCGGGACCAGAACGCTCGTCGGCTCGACCTTGGCGTGGCCCTCGTCGGCGGCGGCCGATGTGACCAACGGGTCAGCGAGCGTCGGCGTTTCATGTCGCCCGCCGGACGACCGGAGATGCGCGGCGACCCGAGCGGCACCACTCCCGGCCATGCCGTCGTCCTTCACGATCGGCGGCCACGGCACGGGTGCGGCTCCGACTGGCAGGATGCCTCGACTGCGAGCTCGGAAGTCGTTTTGCGGAGATGAGCCGTTGGGAACCGGCCCCGAATAGTCGTACGGGTCCGGGCACATCGTGCAACCAGACAGCAGCATCGCGACGGCCATGACGGCGACGCGGCCGCAGGGAATCGAGATGGCGTGAACGGAACAACGCATCGAGACCCAGGCTTTCCCCGCGAAGCGGGCCGGCCGGGTTGCCCCGGCACGACCCCGCCCACAGCCAGCGGCTGTTCCCCTCCCCCACGACCCGTACCATGGATCGGACCGTCACGACCCGAATCTTCAGCAAATCCGGTATCGCATCGAGGCGGCAGGGTCAGAGGTCGACGCCCATGTCGGCCATCATGACCTTCATGTCGTCCCAGACGTCGCGTTTGGCCGCGGGATTTCGCAGCAGATAGGAGGGATGGTAGGTGCAGATCACCTTGGCGGTGCCATACGTAAACCATCGTTTTCTCAGACGACCAATGGGTTCGGTCGTCTGGAGGAGGGCGTGGGCGGCGGTTGTTCCCAGGCAGCAGATGTACTCAGGCGCAATCAACTCGAACTGACGCTCGAAGAAGCCACGGCAGTGCGACACCTCGACGGGCTCCGGCGTGCGGTTCGCTGGCGGGCGGCACTTGAGCACGTTCAGGATGTAGACCTCGTCGCGACGGAGATGGCAGGCCTCGATGATCTTGGTGAGGAGTTGCCCGGCTCGGCCCACGAAGGGTTCTCCCGAGGCATCTTCGTCGGCCCCGGGCGCCTCTCCAAAAAAGCAGATGCGGGCGTCCGCCCGACCAACGCCGAAGACCGTGTTCGTCCTCGCCGCGGCGAGTTCCGAGCACCGCATGCAGGTCGCCACCTGCTCCGCCAGCACCCGCAGCGAGGTGACACGGTCGCCTGCCGCCGTGGCAGTGGCTGTCGCCTGCAATGGCTGAGCCGAACCGGCCGCTGAAGTCGTCCCGTCGGCAGTTGGCCAAACGTCACGCCCCGAGGCCCGCGGAATCTGTGTCACTCCCGCCGCCTCGAGGCTCTCCAACCGCTGCTTGAGCGCCCGGGGGTTCACAGAGCCCTGCGGTGCCGCTTGGGGCCACGGCCCTTGCCCAGAAGCGTCGCTGCGGGCGGCCGCTTGGCGGCTTCGGAGGCGGGCTCACCAGCGGCGTCGGGAGCCGTGGCGGCGCGGTGGAAGCCACCGGTCGGTACGTGTTCGACGGGGGCGGGCTTGGGCCGACGGTCGAAGGCGTCGAAGCCCTCGATCTCGTCCCGCTTGAGGAGCCGCTCGATCCTCATCTCGATGCGCGTGAGCTGCGGGCCTTCCTCCGGCGCGACGAACGTGAAGGCGATCCCCTCGCGGCCCATGCGGCCGGTTCGGCCTACGCGATGCACGTAATCGTCGCAGAACTCGGGAATGTCATAGTTGACGATGTGCGACACGCTCGACACGTCGATCCCGCGGCCCACCACGTCGGTAGCCACCAGGATCCGCGTGCTCCCGTCTCGAAACTGCCGCATCACCCGGTCGCGGACGCTCTGCGCGAGATCGCCGTGAATGCAGGCGACGTCTTCAGCCGATCCGTGATCCCGGCTGCGGGTCCGCCGTCGCGCGAGCTTTTCGTGGATCTTGTCGGTGCCGCGCTTCGTCCGGCAGAAGACGATCACCTGCCGCGGATTCTCCCGCTCCAGAAGCCGCTCGAGGAGTTCGAACTTCCGCGTCGGATCGACCGTGAAATACCGCTGCTCGATCGTCTCGACCGCGAGTTCGTTGGTCGAGAAGTCCATGATCTCGGGATCGCGCATGTATCGCGTGGCGAGTTTCTGCACCGGCGGCGGCACGGTGGCCGAGAGGAGCAGCGTCTGGCGGCTCTCCGGGCAGCGGCGAAGGATCTTCTCGATGTCGGGTCGAAACCCGATGTCGAGCATCCGGTCGGCCTCGTCGAGGGTGACCATCTCGAGCGCGGAAAACGAGATCGTGCCCCTGCTCATGTGGTCGAGCACGCGACCTGGCGTGCCCACGACCACCGCCGGGTGTTTCGCGAGTTTGTCGATCTGCCCCTTGATCGGCTTGCCGCCATAGACGGCGACGCAATGAATTTTGGAGCCATGGGCGAGCTTCTCGAACTCGTCCTTGACCTGCACGGCGAGTTCCCGCGTCGGCACGAGCACGAGGGCCCGCGGCCCACCGCCGCGGCCGGGCTCGAGCATCCGCTCGAGGATTGGCAGCACGAACGAAGCGGTCTTGCCGGTGCCAGTTCGGGCCTGGCCGAGCACGTCGACGCCGGCGAGAGCCCGCGGGATCAGTCCCGCCTGGACGGGCGTGGGCGTCGTGTAGCCCGCACGGTCGACGGCTGAGAGCGTCGCCGCCGAGAGCCCCAGATTCCGAAAACTACCCTCTGCCTGCGGAGCCGAATGCCCGCCATCCACGCCGGCCGGAGCACCCGACTCCCCCGGGTGCCCTGCCCTGTTGTCCATAAACACTCTTTGCCTCGTTGCTTCCTCGAAACGTCATCCGCATCGCTCCGCGGGGCGTCCTGATGCCCGCATCGGAAGGCAGCCTCCGGCATCGGCCGGACACTGCACAGCGGTTGGCGGCGTATGAGAAAGCCGCCCATGTCAATGGATGAACGGTACCACGGCCCGCCCGGAACGGCAAACACCGCGGCAGTGATCTCCCCGGCCGGGCTGGATTTCAGCGGTCAAAAAGCCTCTTCAGCGCCCAGACGGTCGCCGCGCGGCCGGCTCGAGCGATCGATCGTGTCAGCGGAATCCGCTTCGGACAGACCGCCACGCAGTTCTGCGCGTTGCCACACATCTGGATGCCTCCCTGAGTCGTCAGGGCCTCCATTCGCTCGCCGGCAATCATCCGGCCGGTCGGATGCCCATTGAAGAGGACCGCCTGACTGATCGCGTGGGCCCCGACGAAGCCCGAGTCGAACGCTGCCTTCCGCCGCGACTCATACTCGGCATCCGACTCGCCGTCCCGCCGCACCGCCTCCACCTTCGTGTACTGCGGGCAGGCCTCGAGGCAGCAGCCGCAGCTCATGCACTCCGAGAGAGGATAGGCATCTTCCTGCTCCTCGGGAGAGATCCGTGGCCCGGGCCCGAGGTCATAGGAGCCTTCCACCGGCACCCAGGCCTTCACCTTCTCGAGCCCACGAAACAACCTGCGGCGATCGACCACGAGGTCGCGGACCACCGGAAACTTCGACATCGGCCGCAGTTCGATCTCGTCGCCATCCTCGGCCTGAAGCCGATCGACGAGGGCCGAGCAGGCCATCCGCGTGCGGCCGTTGATCAGCATCGTGCAGGAACCGCAAACCTCCTCGAGGCAGTTGCAGTCCCACGCGACGGGCGCCACCTTGCGACCATCCTGAGACCGCGCCTGAGCGGCGATCTTCTGAAGCACGCTGATGACATTCATGTTCGGCTCGTAGGGAACCTCGAACCGTTCCCAGTAGCTCTCGCCGCCCGCCACGTCTTGCCGAAGCACGCGCACCCGCACGACCGCACGGGCCGCACCGTGGTCGTCGCTCCCCGCTCCGTGCACGAGGTCGGCGGCCGAATCAGCTGCTTTGATCATGGTGTGTCTCCCTGTCGTTTGCTCGTGTCATGCCCCGGCACCCACGGCCCGGCCCTTGCCCGCGACCTGGCCGGCCAGGTTCGCCGCCCGCTCCCTCCAGGCCTCCTCGATCGCGTCACCGCCCACGAGGCCGTAGAGACGCGGCCGCGGCGGGATCAGCGACGTGTCGATGTCCTGATACGAGATCTCCGGATCGCCATGAGCGCCACAGCTGGCGATCGTCGACTTGAGCCACTTTCTCGTGTTCGCCTCGAAGGCATCGCACCACTGTTCGGCCTCGCGCCGCTTCTCCTCGGGATCGGTCGCCTTCAGGCCGGGCATGGAGAAGGCCGGCTTGAAGTGGGCGCCGCGGCACTCGTCGCGGAGCAACGCCCCCTTGAGGATCAACTTGGCGATCGGGAACATGTCGCCGAGCGCCTTGGTGAACACGACGTTCTGGTTCGTCCAGTTGCCGGTGTCGGACACGGCACACCGCTTCCAGCGCTCGGCCATCCGGCAGACCTCGTCGTATGCCGGGGCGAGTTGATCGTTGCGACGCACGACCGTGGCCACCCGCGTCATGAGGTTGCCGAGTTCCTGGTGGAGCGTGTACGGATTCTCGTCGCCCGCGGTCCGGGCGAGCAGTTCGCGATGACGCTCTTCGTGGCGGCGGATCTCGGCATCGAAGAGTCGGGAGTGATCGCTTCCCGACTTGGCCGCCGCGCCGCCGGCGTTCACGAGCGTGGGGGCCACGAACAAGCCGCTGAAGATGCACGAGAGCAGCGAGTTGGCCCCCAGCCGGTTGGCTCCGTGATACTGGTAGTCGCACTCGCCGATCGCGTAGAGGCCGGGAATGCTCGTCTGCTGGTTCCGGAGCGAGCCCTCCACCATGCCACCCGACGCACTCTTCTCGTAGTCCACCCACAGCCCACCCATGGAATAGTGGACCGCCGGAAAGATCTTCATCGGCGTCACCCGCGGGTCGACACCCTGGAACTTCTCGTAGATCTCCAGGATGCCGCCGAGTTTGCGGTCGAGCGTCTCCCTGGGGATGTGTGTCAGATCGAGATAGACGCAGAGCCGGTCCTTCTCCACGGAGAGGCCGTCGGTGGTGCAGATGTCGAAGATCTCGCGAGTGGCGATGTCCCGCGGCACGAGGTTGCCGTACTTCGGATACCGCTCCTCGAGGAAGTAGCACCGCTCGGCCTCGGGTATCGACCGCGGATCCCGCGGATCCTGCGGCTTCCGCGGCACCCATACCCGGCCCCCTTCGCCACGGGCGCTCTCGCTCATCAGCCGCAGTTTGTCGGCGCCGGGAATGGCCGTGGGGTGAACCTGGATGAACTCGCCATTGCCGTACCACGCACCGGCCTGGTAGGCGCGGCTCACCGCACTGCCGGTGCAGACCATCGACATCGTCGAGCGGCCGTAGATGAGCCCGTTGCCTCCCGTGGCGAGCACCACCGCGTCGGCAGGAAAGGACTTGAACTGCATCGTGACGAGGTCTTGGCAGATGGCGCCACGGCAGCGGCCCGACTCATCGAGCACCGGCCCGAGGAAGTCCCAGAACTCCCACTTCTTCACCTTGCCCTCGACCTCCCAGCGGCGGACCTGCTCGTCGAGGGCGTAGAGCAACTGCTGGCCGGTGGTGGCCCCGGCGAAGGCGGTCCGCTTGTAGAGCGTGCCGCCGAACCGCCGCTGGTCGCGGAACCCCTCCGACGTCCGGTTGAAGGGCACGCCGAGACGGTCCATGAGGTCGATGATCTTCGGCCCCCAGTCGGCCATCTCCTTCACGGGCGGCTGGTGCTGGAGGAAGTCGCCCCCGTAGACGGTGTCGTCGAAGTGCTTCCACTCGCTGTCGCCCTGCTGCCGCGTGAGGGCGTTGACGCTGTTGATGCCCCCCTGGGCGCACACACTGTGCGACCGCTTCACCGGCACTAGGCTGATGAGGTCGACTTCGACCCCGAGTTCCGCGAGCCGCATGGTGGCCGCGAGGCCGGCAAGGCCTCCGCCGACGACGAGAACCCTCGAGTTGGCCATGGGATAGTCCTGCGTGGTGGGTCAGTGGGTGGTGGTGGGAATCGGCGCGGGCACCTGCGCTCCGCCGGGCACAGACAGAGCCCGCTTCTGCTTCTCGGCCCAGACCTCCGCGTCACGTGCCTTCGACACGTCGAGCGAACGGAAGCCGCCGAGAGCCCCGAGCCCGGCGGCCGCGAGCCCCAGACCGACGACGATGCTCACGACGTTGGCCCGTCGCATCGCCGCGGGACTCGTCCACAGGCCCCAGGTGATGCCGAGCGTCCAGAGCCCGTTCGAGAAGTGGAAAACGGTCGAAAGGATGCCGATGCAGTACAGGATCGAAACAAGCATCGGCTGCAGGGCCGTGGCAGCCGTGCTGGCCGCCTGGTGCGGATCGAAGTTTCCTCCACCAAACGGCTTCCCCAGCCAGTGCAGCTGCATGATGTGCCAGACGATGAAGGCGAAGGCGATCATGCCGGTCGCCCGCTGGAGCGTGTAGCGGACGTTGCCCACATAGGGATACGAGCCGACGTTCGGCAGGCCGTTGGCGATGATCACGAAGCCCACGGCTGCATGAAAGAGCATCGGCAGAAAGATGAACGCCCACTCGATCGGCACGAGAAGCGGGCCGAGCGAGTGAATCATGTCCACCCGCGACTGGAACGTGCGGCCGTCGTCCCCGGCGAGGATCGACGCGTTCGTCAGGAGGTGAACGACCAGAAACGCGCCGACCGGAATGAGACCGGCGAGCGAAAACAGCCGATAGATCAGAAACTGGTGGCGTTCCAGGAACGACGGGGATGACTCGCTCACGATCGACCTCGGAGAGCGGCACTGCCGCATTGGGGGGGCGGGAAGCCGGCGGCCCGGATGGTGCCGGCGTCGGCTCGTCGACCCCGAGGAGTATAGGTATGCCGCGTCGAGCGACAACGTCACGCGGCGATTTGGCGGCGCGATGCGGCGGTTTTATACTCTGGGGATTCGGTGCCCGTCGGCTACGGAGAGTGGCTGGTGACGCAGAGTGACGACGAACCGGCCAATCTGGCCGCGACACGGCATCGTGAGCACGAACTGGTCGAGCACCTTCCCGACGGGGTGGCGGTTCTCGACGTGAGCGGCGGCATCGCCTGGGCCAACGAGCGCCTGGCCGCCTGGTGCGCGCGGGGCGACCTCCGCGGCTGTGATTTCCTGTCTTCGTTGACCGGCTGGGCGGTCGAGCACCGGCCGACGGAGGTCAGCGACTTCCACGAATCCCTGCTCGCCGGCCGCCCCCACTCGGCCATCCTCAAGACGGCCGGCAATCGTTTCTTTGCAGTCCACGCCTCGGCCGCGTTCTCTCCGGCCGACATCGGCTCGGGACCGCGGGCCGTCGTCACGGTTCGGGATGTCACGCAGACGATCCTCGAGCAGCAGAAGCGGGCGGCGATCCACGCGGCGGGGCAGACGCTCGCGGATCTCTCGCCAGCGGAACTCGCAGACATGACGGTGAGCGAGCGGATCGAACTGCTGAAGAGCAACATCATCCACTACTCCAAGGATCTGCTGAAGTTCGACGTCCTCGAGATCCGGCTTCTCGACCGCCAGAACGGGCGGCTCGAACCGCTGCTCGCCGAGGGCATGCAGCCCGAGGCCGAGGCGCGAATCCTCCATGCGAAGCAGGAACACAACGGCGTGACTGGATACGTGGCGGCCACCGGCCACGCCTACTGGTGCAGCGACACCACCAAGGACCCGCTCTATCTCGAGGGCTGCAAGGGCGCCAAGAGTTCCATCACAGTGCCGCTGATGCTTCATGACCAGGTGATCGGCACGTTCAACGTCGAAAGCCCCGAGCCCGGTGGTTTCGACGCCACCGACCTGCAGTTCCTCGAGATCTTCTCCCGCGACGTCGCCGCGGCCCTGAACACGCTCGAACTGCTCGTGGCGGAGAAGGCTACGACGGCGGCAGAGAGCATCGAGGCCATCCACGGAGCCGTCGCCCTGCCGGTGGACGACATCCTCAACGACGCCGTGAGCGTCATGGAGAAGTACATCGGCCACGACGCCGACGTGGTGGAGCGGCTGCAGCGCATCCTGAAGAATGCCCGCGACATCAAACAGGTGATCCAGAAGGTCGGCGAGCAGATGGCCCCCAGCTCCGCCCACACGCAGCGGCGGCAGGGCGACCGCCGCCGGACTCTGGTGGCCAAGCGGATTCTCGTCGTCGACTCAGACGAGCAGGTGCGGCAAGCAGCCCACGCCCTGCTCGAACGGTCGGGCTGCACGGTGGAAACGGCCCGCGACGGCGCCGAAGCGGCGTCGATGGTGCGGGCCTGCCGCGGCGAGTGCTACGACGCGATCATCGCCGACATCCGGCTGCCCGACATGAGCGGCTATCAACTCCTGCTCAGGCTGCAGGAGATCCTCGACCCGGTACCCCTGATCCTGATGACGGGATTCGGCTACGACCCGGGCCACTCGATCGTGAAGGCCCGCCAGGCCGGCATCGACCTGGTGCTCTTCAAGCCCTTCCGCATCGACCAACTCCTCGACACGGTCGAGAAGTCGATCAGCCGCCGCCAGGCGCCGGTGGCCGCCGCGGACCCGTCGGTCCAGGCCTAGATCGTCCCGGGGCGGCCCTTCCACGGCCGAAATCGCCCCGTTTGCCGGGTTTCCGCTGGGTGGACGTGGCCTTGACCCGCCGTCACGCACGCGGGTACTTCTCCCGCCTCACGGATCGTTTCCCGCACAAGGAATCCGCGCATGTCACGCTTTCATCCCCCGCGACCCGCGTTCGGCCCCGGCCGACCCGTGCCGGCCTCCACAGGCCGTCTCGTCGCCGCGGCGGCTGTCACGCTCGCATGCGGATGGGCCTGGGCGGAGGACCTACCGCCCCCTGAAGGAACGAACCCGATCGACGAGCGGGCGGCTCGCAGGGTGATCGAGGACGCCATCAGCCAGGCGGCCAACCCCGCGGCCGCAGCCGCGGCCGCGAAGCCGGCCCCGACGAACGCCGCCGCCGCCGATAGCCTCCTGGTGGCCCGGATCTCGGCCGAGGTGGCTGCCAAGCAGCTCGAGGCGAAAAGACTCTCGCAGAAGTCGCCGGCGGACGCCCTCGACCTGCTCGACGCCACCGCCAAGGGACTCGACGACCAGCCGCTGCCCGAGGAGACCAGGGCCCAGATGCTGCGGCGGATCGAGCGAACACGCCGCGACATCGAGGAAGCCACGGGCAAGCGACGTGCCGAGCTCGCGCTCGAGCAGCAGGCGAGCCAGGTCGAAGCGCAGATCGACCGGGAGCGGACCCAGAGGGTCGAAGTCGACCAGCGGATCGCCCTGCTGATCGAGGAGTACAACACGCTCGTTGATGAGCGTCGGTTCGCCGAAGCCGAGGCGATCGCCAAGAAGGCCGGCCAACTCGCTCCCGACAATGCCGTAGTTCGACAGCTCCTCGCGCAGAGCCGCACGATTCGCCGGCTGGACGCGCAGAAGTCGATCGACGGCGAGCGTCAGGCGGGATTCCTCGACGTTGCCGAGGACGTGGAGGCGTCTGGAGCGCCGTTCGCCGGGCCGATCAAGTTCCCTGAGACCAAGGACTGGCAGGACCTGACGAAGTCGCGGTCGCAGCGGCTTGCCGAAGGCCGTTCGCGAGCGACGGCCGCCGAACTTGTGATTCACAAAAAGCTCGAAGCCCCGGTGAAGCCGTCGTACCGTGAGCAGCCTCTCGCGGTCGTGATCGACTCGCTGGCGAAGCAGGCCGGCGTGTCGATCCACATCGATCTCGTCGGCCTCGATCAGGAGGCGGTCCGCAGCGACATTCCGGTGACGCTCTCGCTCGACCAGCCGATCTCGCTGAAGAGCGCCCTCAAACTCCTTCTCGAACCGCTGCACCTTGGCTTCACCGTCAAGGACGAGGTGCTGAAGGTCACGAGCCCCAGGCTCGTGAAAGGGGAGGTCTATGCGGTCACCTATCCGGTGGCGGACCTCGTGATGCCGATCCCCAACTTCTCGTCGGACGGGCTGGGCATCACCAGCGCGCTTCGCGACGGCTACGCCCAGGTCGCCATGCGGAACAATCTTTCCGTCCAGGTGGGGCCGCCTCCGGCTGGCGTGGGTGGCCCCCGCGCCGGAGACAACGCGTCGCTCGACTCCGGAGCGCTCGCCCAGATCGGGTTCGGGGGTGGCGGAGGCCCACCCGTCACCGGCTCCGCGCCGAGCATCCCCTTCGGCCCGCCGGCGACCGGTGGCAACATCCGCGACTTTCAGTCGCTCATCGACCTGATTACCACCACCGTGCAGCCGACGACCTGGTCCGACGTCGGCGGAAACGGCACTGTCAAATGGTTCGACACCAGCCTCAGTCTCGTGGTCAGCCAGACCCAGGAGGTGCACGAAGAGATCGAGAATCTTCTCGCCCAGCTCCGCCGCCTGCAGGATCTTCAGGTCACGATCGAGGTGCGGTTCATCACGCTCGCCGACACGTTCTTCGAGCGGATCGGCGTGGACTTCGACTTCAACATCCAGACAGGGGTCAACTCACCGCTCAACATGACGGCGATCCCCACGCAGAGCAACGGTTCGGTCTCGCCGTTCGCCAGCGGGATCAATGCGGTGCCCGGGGGCCGGTCGCAGACCATCGGCCTCGACAACTCGGGGAATCCTGGTGTGGCGCTCTACAACTCTGGTGGCGTTGGGACGACCACGACCGGCGCCGGCGGTATCGGCGGCGGCGGTCTCGGCGGCGCTGGCACGGGTGTCGGCACCAATACCGGTCTCGGCGGAACCGGCGCTACCACACAGAACGGCCGCAGTTTCTTCTCGATCCCGTTCCGGCAGAACAGCTTCGGTAGTGCCACCGTGCCGAGCCTCCCCGGCCTTCCCGACCCAACGACCAGCGCCGCGAACTTCGGCTTCGCGATCCTCTCCGACATCGAGGCCTACTTCCTGATCCAAGCCGCTCAGGGCAACACGCGGTCGAACGTCATGCAGGCCCCGAAGGTCACGCTCTTCAACGGCCAGACGGCCTATGTGTCCGACACCCGGCAGCGACCGTTCGTGACGGCCGTCATCCCGGTCGTGGGCGACTTCTCCGCCGCCCAGCAGCCGGTCATCACCGTCCTCAACGAGGGCACCGCGGTCAACGTGCAGGCGGTGGTGTCGAACGACCGGCGGTTCGTCCGGCTCACGCTCGTGCCGTTCTTCTCGCAGATCGGCAAGGTCGAGCAGTTCCAGTTCGAGGGCTCGCGGTCGACGAAGTCGAAGACGAGCGACGAGAAGAGCGGAGCCGACGTGAAGGTGCCCGGCGCCGACGGCCTCGTCGGTCTCACCAACGGCACAGCTGCGACCGGCGAACTCGAACTCCAGTCGAACGGCACCACGATCCAGCTGCCCGAGTTCCTGTTCACCACCGTGACCACGACGGTGAGCGTGCCCGACGGCGGCACCGTGCTGCTCGGCGGCATCAAGCGGCTCCG
>Ga0129333_10001591_pt1 | contig 20675 bp, 40 predicted proteins | sample CPB6_08_DNA_FD_94474 | JGI IMG/M metagenome (GOLD analysis project Ga0129333, IMG submission 94474) | Freshwater to marine salinity gradient microbial communities from Chesapeake Bay, USA - CPBay_Sum_0.6_0.8_DNA | ecosystem: Environmental > Aquatic > Marine > Coastal | place: USA: Chesapeake... | reverse complement strand
CTCGCCTCGTCGCGTTCACGCGTCAAGCGATCACACTTGGCAATCAGTTGTTGGATTTTTGCCTCCATGTGTTCTTTGGTTGTCACTTGCCGTCCTCCATCCAATCCGCTGCCGCAAGCAGAGCCTGTGCAATAATTCTCAGTTCCTGCGGATTGTCCATGTAGACGGTCGGTGACGCAGGTTCAGAGGTATTAAAATAGTCCGCACGAACCCCCGCCATGCGCTTGTGCATCGTGGAATTGTACAGCGTGTCGATCTCTACTTCGCATCGTCCTTCCGACACAACTCTCAAACCCACGGGGCGATTCTTTTCTGCTTCAATACGCAGACGCTCCATCTTGTTGGTGCGGGCGGTATTCTTATTTGTTTTGCTCACTTGTCATCCTCCATCAAGAAGTTTTTCTCTGTGAGTTTTTCGAATCGCTCGTCAAGAGCCTTCTGCATCTTCTTGCCCTCTTCCGATTCCTTCCACTTATCAATTGCAGGATGACCGCAGGAACAGACAAGTGCTTCATCGGTGTTGGGGCCGACAAGCATATCGTCCCACTCTCCGCACCAATGCCAGCCCTCTTCCCACTCTTCCTTCGTGAGTCCTGTTCCTGACTTGTCGAGTTCAATGTAGCGTTCTCTGTTCATGTTTTATCCTTATAACAGTCCCAGCCTAATTTTCTCGCAACACCATTGGGATCGTCATAAGACTGGTCGCATACCATACGCCGCGCCTCGTCCCGCTCTTCCCGCGCCTTGTCGAACATATCCCAAAACTCATCGCGTTCCTTACATACTTCACTGAAGCGTTCTTCCAAATACTTGATTTTATTTTGGAGAGCTTCAATCTCGGTGCGCATGCTTTCATTGTCCACGACAAGATGCTGGTTGCGCATCATGATGTCTTCGGGTTCCATTCTTTCATCCATAATCATTCGTCCACGATCTCGTACTTGGGTGGTACTGCTCTCTTCAGGGCAGACACAACTCCGATCAAACTTTTGCAGCCTGCGTTCTCCGCAGGAAAGCAGTCCCAACCCCGCATCTTGGCTTCGGTTTCGGGAGTCCTGTCTGGATAGGAAGTCCTGTTGCAGATCTCCCTGCGAGCCTCGTCGCGTTCCGTCAATAGCCGTGCTGCCGTGCTGTAACTGTTCCACTGCTCGTCAGCAACGGGACGAATCTGCTCCAGTTCTCGCTTTGCACCGTTCAGGTCGAAACGCAGTCTGCGAATCTCTTCTTGAAGCGAGTCAATCATGGACTCAAGTGAATCGCGGTCGCGACAGCAGCGTTCATACTGGTCTTCAATTGTTACTTCCATCACTTCGCCTCCTTGAAGCAGTCCCAATTAAGATTGTTCGCCACCTGCTCAGGGGTAGCCATGCCCTTTACTGCCGCAGCCTGCTGGCGGCAGTATCGGATGCGAGCATCATCGCGCTCTTTCTTCAAAGATTCAATGTCTTTTCTGGCAATTTTATCTAAAACAAGCAAGTCACTTGATATCTGCTTGAATTCTATCAAGTCAGCGCGAAGTCTCTCAATTTCATTTGCCGCATTTCTGCAAATGAACTCAATTGACTTGTCGTTGCTTAATGTGGAACGTAAGAGATCTACGATGTCTTCGTCGTTCATTGAATAAACTCTACAATTCTTGTCTAATCCAAACTTCGCCAGACTTGGTCATGTGAACTTCAGTGGCATATAGAACAGGCTTATCGCATTCATCGACAAAAGAAGAATACTTGTACGGATTGTATCTTACTTTCTTGAAAGTGCAGATTTCATTTTCATCTGGATCTGAAATAGTGCCAGAAACGCCAGCGTGGACATTTTTCTGCTTCGTCAGCAGCACTTTCTGTCGGCCATTCTCAGAAACCTTGAAATCACACATCTTCAAGCACAAATAGTCAAGGTGCGCTATAACTCTGCCAGTCTTTCTGCTTTTCACAGACCAGCACTTTTTGTGTAGGTTTCTGTATACAAATACTTTTTCTAGATTGTTCATGATTTTACTCAAAGTTGAATTTTTTGCGACTTCGCAAGCAAGCCAGACTTGTATCTAAGCAAGCCGATTGGATCAATGCTGTAGTAAGAAGTTTGAAACAAAACATTTCTTCTTTCTACAACGCCTTCTCTAACTAAATCATAAAGTTCACTGTAAACCTCCTTGTACAAACTAGGGTTTCCGTGAACCTTACCTGTTGAGGAAAACCTATCTGCTATGCTCCACCAAGACAACTCTCCATCTGCCTCGATTAGTACTCTAAGCAAATTGTCTTTTGTCTTGCTTCTACGCATGATTTTACCGTAAATTAAAAAATGACGGACAACGCATTTCTCATTGTCCGTCACGTGGGGGAAAAGATGCAGATTTGGAGTCGCAAACTTGCGCTTGCGTCAAAGAACTATACATGGCAAAAATCGAATGTCAAGGGAAAAGTATCATTCTTTTGCTTTTTTTCAAATCAAATTTTTGGAACAATCCATCTTTTTAAATGTAGAGTCTCTAAGACAAAGAACAGGATCTTGCTTGTAAAGTTCTTCAATGAGCATTTTCAACACCCTATTGATTGCCCCCTCAAATGCGATTTCCTTTGAGTATTGGCTTTCCGCGACAAAAGCATGCAAAACCTTCTCTGCAGTGTCTTCTGGCAAGGAAAACCTGGTTGCAATATCCTTCGTGTTGATGCTGTAGTGTATATCGCAACGATATTCACCAGTTATTTGCGAAGAAATATGGATTTCATCAATCATTTTTTGCCAGCCTTTTTTAATCTACATCTACTAATCTTTGCAGAACTAAGCAATCTGATTACTGGATCGTTTATCATCGCCTTCCTGATATTGTAATATATCTCTTTTACCTCTGGAATGTCTCTTTTAAAGGATTCTAGTGATGAGAAATATTCCGACAAGGAATCAAGCTCTGATAGATTCATGTCTCTAGCGGGGATGAAAATGTCTGGCTTGTTGGATAGCCCAACATAAGTCACCATTGCGCCGCTAAAATGATGAAACCTTACAGCCCAATAGAACTGCTCATAGTTGGTGACGTATTCTGAGAACACATTGAAGCCGACTCCCCATTCTTTATTTGATGGCTTCTTGTCATCTTTGTATTCCGCCAAAAAAACTATGGAATTTTTATTTCCAGATTTCCTGACAATTTCAAATCTGGGATGGGAAGGCTGAATGTAAGAAGATGCCTCAAGAAGCGCGGCACAGCAGTCATCTCTGCGCTTCCAAAACTTAACGCTGTTAGCTAAGTTAGTCAACTTTTGCTCCTCCCGAAGCCATCGACCTGAAGGCAACGTACCTAAGTTCCCCGATTGGGTCGATGGAGTATTTTACAAGAAAAATTTTGGATGGCCCAAAAAAATATCCTGTCTTATTGAAACTGACCATTCCCGCCTGAATCATGTCATCTAATGCGTTTTGAAGAACAAGGCAGTTCTCAATCGTGCAGTCCTTGAATATTTGCCAATCATGAGTTCTTCCAGACTTTAACCTGTTAAGAACTTGATCATAATGCTTTATAGATTCACGATTCACTGGAAGCCTCCCTAGCGTTGACAAGCAAAGGCAAAAAAGGATTTACCCTGAATGTCCTTTTGTCCTTGTAATAATGAACAGATATTGCATCGGTAACTATAGCCATTGATACAATATAGGCCATTCTTGCAGAACCCAATCCAAGACTAAGAAGATGACTCTCAAGCTGACTATATTCCATTTCAGTGTCAGCAGGCAAAGAAAGAATTATGCTTAGTTCTCTAGAATTGAGATTTTTAGCTTTCATTTTTTAAGCCTGGATCGGTTTAGATTTCAAAAATTCTCCCCCCACATAAATTCAGCGTGGATTATACAGTGTACACTACGAGATGTCAAGAAGATTTTTCACTTTTTGTGCTTCATTTCTGAATAAAATAATGAATTTGCTATTTTTCAAAATGAGTGTTGAAAGTGCGTTGACTTTTGACGAAATAACATATGCAACACATACGCGCTTCAGTGTGCGCGAACAATCGCTCCCTTAACTCAGCGGCTAGAGTGCAACCTTTACACGGTTGAAGTAGATGGTTCGAATCCGTCAGGGAGTATTCGCCACCTTAGCACAGCGGTAGTGCATCGCATTTGTAATGCGAAGGTCGTGAGTTCAAATCTCACAGGTGGCTTAAAATAAAAAAAGGCGGACAGAAAAATTCGCGCTGCCCGCCCAGAGGGGAAAGATGACTGGTTTAGTGCCTAGATTGTATTGTTCTAGGAACAGATGTCAAGGCTAAAATAGCAACTATTCATCATTTTTTTCTTTGTTCAAAAAAATGTAGACTACTGCGCTAGAGCAAAGTAAAGTGCTAGCAAAAAGCACTAGTATGATGTCAGGCATAAATTACGCTCGCTGCAGTCAAAACTATGAAACATACAATAAGTGTTGCTGCAACTAAATAAAGCATATTGTCCAGTATGTCATTTTTGAAGTTTTTATTTCTCATTTTGATCCATTTCTTTCTTTGCTTGAGACTCTACGTATTCTCTAACGGCTTCTTCCTTGATTGATTTCAGCTCATCGGGCGGAATTATGCTGTTGTGTATGTCCATGTATCCAGACGCCATCCCGATCATGTACGCGTCTGGTTTAAAATCAAAAATTTCATAAAGAACCTTGCGATACGACCCTCTAATCTTGAGGTCGCCTTCGTGTATTTTTTTAGTGACTACATAAAATGCCTTTAACCTGTCTTCGTACGGCAGAGATTCCCACCATGCGGTTGTTTCATCATCAAAATTTTTCAAGTCCTCATCAATCATCTCCCCGAGTTCTTGCATTGCTTTCATGAATTCATTGTGATTAGACATGTCTAGTCCTTTGTTTATTATCCAATAGCATCGTCGCCAAGTATTTCTTGCGCGTAATTTCTTCGCTTATCTAGAAAACCTATTCTCCCGCCCTGCCTTATCACTCTGCCAAATACTTCGTCAAGAGGCAAAGGCGCGTAGTCTGTGTACTCCACGCACACATTCAGATAAGATTGATCTCGCTCCATCCCGCCTATCTCAGATGGCTTTTTAACTATGTTGGTATGCGTATGCCCGTGGATGTTGCACCCAAACTTTTCGAGAGACATTGGATGCAATGGAGCATGGGTGAATATGCAGCCGTTCAGAACATGAAAAGCCCTTACGTCTTTGAAGTACTTTGCGTAATCTTCAAGCTTGAATATGTCGTGGTTGCCACGAATCAGGACCTTCTTTCCATGTAGTCTCTCAAGGAGCGCAAGAGACTTTCTCGGTATCGCCACATCACCAAGATGATAGACCTTGTCCTTAGGCTTTACAGTGTTGTTCCACTTTTCTATCATTGCCTCGTCCATTTCTTTTACGCTATTGAACGGACGAACCTTGCTGCCATCTGGAAATACAAACTTGCACATATTAGCATGGCCAAAGTGCGTGTCTGATATAACGAATACATCGCTGTGGGAATTGCTCAACCTTTACCTTTCTCTTTTTCAGACTTATCGCATAGTTCAGCCATCGGATCTTCCAGGTATATTTCTTCTTTTGCCTTGAGAACAGTGTTCCAAAACACGGGAATTATTCCTATCTCAAAATCAAAGTCAATTTTGCTGATGATCTTGTTGAGCGTGTAATCGCTTATTCCAGCAAATGATTTTATCGAATCTTTACTAACGGTGAAACTAAAAGTAACTCTGTCTTCGCTTTTTTCTACGCTCATATCACCACTTTACCCTTGTAGACATAGCCATTGGATTTTCTTTTTTGACGAGCCCAGACAGCTCAAGCAGAGTCCATACAGACTTGAATTTATCGTCTTCGTACATACGCAAAGGAATGCATCTGGTATCTAATATGCTGTGATAGTCTTTTACGAGATTTAGCCATCCAGCGTTTGATATCTTCTCTTCCCAGTACATAGGAAGAAACCAATTTGAATTGAAAGCGCCCCACAGATGGACAGTGCCATCTATTCTCATTGCTGCATTCCAGAAATGACTTGCATGTATGGCTGTGAATTTTTCATTTGGATCTATTCCAATATCACACTGCCTATATTTATTTTGCCCCCAGCACCTTATGGTTCCGTCTTCTAGCAATGCGATGGAATGATTGAAGCCAGCGCCAACATGAACGGCAGGAGGGAGGTCTTTGGGAACATTGCACTGACCGTATTCATTCCTTCCCCAAGCAACTACGGTGCCGTCCTTCCTCAACGCTACCGCATGGGCTATGTAAACCGCTTCGTTCTTCAGTTCCCTGTATCCTTCCTGCGGAGAGACAGGTTCCATTATGACTGGAGAATCGTCCTTCAGCCATTCAATAATAAACGGCTCTTCATTAACGTACTTGACCTGCATCTGCAATGGAAGTTCATTGTCTTCTGTAAACTTAAGAGTTATTTTTTTTGCTTGCATGTTCTAAATATCGACATAAAAACGAACAGATGGGAGAAACCCGTTCCTGTTTCTCAACCATCTGCCCGTTCGGATGATAAGTCAATCAATCAAATCTAACCAAAGTGGCCTGACAGGCATGTTGTCTGCTGAAGGAGCATCACAAGCAGACTCCCATGCTCTCCATTTTGCGTACATTTCTACATACAGCGGTTCTGATTTTGCTGTATCATAGAAAGTCTTGAAGATAGAGGCAGATTTAGCTTTTTTTGATATCAGTGCATCAAGTGCTTGTGGATAGATATCACCCTTTACAGAGTACTTTAATCCGCTAGGGTGATTGGCGTACCTTCTTGCCCTTGTCCACCCCATCTGTAAAAACTTCCTGCTCATGTCAGCGCCGACGAAATCATTTTGTGCAAGATAGCTCTGAAACATGCTCCAGATGAAATTAGCTGAAATCAGTGCTGTCACTGGATCTTTGAATCTCCAATGTGGAAGTATTTCACTTTTATATGGTTCTACCAAGAGAACGCCCTGCTCTCCCCTGCCGATTCTGTACAGGTACGGAGTCTTCCTAAAATTAATCTGCTTATAGTCGAGTTGATAGTCAAAGTTCTTCATGGCTTGCTCAAATCTTAGGTATTACTATACCACATGTGCAAATGCAGTCAACAGAAGATTTCTATATATAAAATAAAACCCCCTCTCCGCAGTGGCTCGAAACAATGCGGAGAGAGGGATAGTCTACACAGACTATTTTGGATTAATTCACTGAGGAGATGAGCTTCTCCATTTGCTCAAAACCAATCCACTGTCAACAGCATCAGTTTTTTTATCTCCGTTTACATCACCGTTTGCGGAGTTCCATGCTGCAAGCACGATGGACAAATCTTCTGAATTAACACTTCCATCCATGTTGATGTCTTCTGGCTCAAAAATTTCTACCTTGAAATCCATAGATGAATTTGTTTGCAATTTAAAACTATATTGAGTCTTAAACCATGGGGTAGAAAGAGGCGTGTCCGCAGGACTCCACAGGTAAACAGCAAAATTATCTGATTCTGAAACTAATGCTGGAGACAAACTATCAAAGTATATTCCGTACCCAACGCTAAAGAACAACCATGAATGAGACTTCTTCATGACTTCTGGATCTCGTTGAGCCAACATTTGCTCTCTAGCCACAGAGGGATAGGAAATCTTCAGCCTATGATGCTTAGTCATGTCTAAATTTTTATTTGAAATTCCCAACTCTACGCCAACCATGGTTTCAAACTTATTGCTGAAAGAAACAGAATAGCCGTTGGAGAAATGCGAAATGATGATATCAATAGGTCCAACCGTCTTAACGCTTGTCTGCTCAGAAAATACATATGATGTATAATTAGAAGTAGAGTACTTGCCCGACAAGTCTTCTGGAGCAACTCTTAAACAAAATGAAACGAAAGATTCCAGCATCATTTATTCCTTATTCTTGGGACAGAAACTTTTCTCTTTTTAACATTCTTCACCGAACAGGTTTCGTTTTTTTCATCCTGTTTTTTAAGAAAATCGCAAATAGTGTTTGACCAGTATCCTACATAAGTCGATATCCCACTGCTTGACATAGAAAGTATCTTTCCAATTTCAGAAAAACTCATTTTGTTGTAAACTCTCATTTTGATAATTGATTTCATTTGAGAAGGGACTTTGATTAACGCAAGCATCTCTTCAAAATCAGTGTTGGATTCTTCAGGCTTCGATGCAACGTTAAATTCATCCGACTGAATAAAATTAATGTGATTTTTTCTTCTCAGCCCAGTTTCAGATCTGAGTTTGTCCAGGATAAGTCTCTTTGTCCTGAAAGGTATGAGCTTCTTACCTCCCCAGCGATGGCAAAGTATGATGCTTTCTACAGCAAAATCATGAGCCTCCATGCCTTGAATTGAATGCCTCCTAAGTCTGAAGAGTTCTCTTGATGCAACATTAAGTGCAAGAGAATAATCGGACTTATCTGCATGTATAATGGAGCCATCGGGTATAGCGAATATTCCACATTTTTCTTCTTTTATCATTTTTAACCTAGAATGAAGGTTCTAAAGATGTTCTCTTCCTCTTCGCACTCATTCACAATAAAATCTTCTAAAGACTTTATTTCTTTATCAGACAATTGATCAACCATGCGAAGTAACGAATCTACGACTAATTGCTTTGAAACGTCGATATGGTTATCGCTCATGCAAACATACTAGCAAACTCAGTTTACATGTCAACTAGCAACTGTGTTTTTCTGAAAATTTTGCGTAAGCGAACGTGCACGTTAAGATAAAAGTAAAAAAGTTAGCACAGAGATAAGCAATGCAAACGCACAAAACGATATCAAAGTTATTTTTGCCAACATGCTAGATGGACAAAACTCTCTATCTTTTTCTTTTAATGTCATTTAGCATTCCACTTTTCCAAAATCCAACTTGAAGAATTTTTCTTAAAATCTCCGCCTACACCAAACGCAAAAGACAATCTTGAATGAGATATTTCCATTTCTGGAATGTTCTTACTATTCCTGTCTCCTCCGTTGGCAAAAATTAGTTCACAATCTGGGTATAGATTAATAACTTTTGTTATGGCGTCTTTTGCGCTGCCGTCAGAATCATCGAAATTTATTACACCGTGAACGTGCTTAATGTTTTCGATGATTGATGCACGTTCTTCAAAAGGCATGAAATACTTGTTCTTTTTGCGAATCAGCCAATCATCGGAGTTGACACCAACAATGAGAAGATCGCCTAAACTTTTCGCTGCCTTAAAATACTCTATATGCCCACTATGTATGGGGTCAAAGCCGCCAGTAACTAAAACTATTCTCTGCACTGAATATCCTTTTGTAATTAAATGTAGAAACTCCTGATTGACCTGAGCTGGTCAAAAAACGTGTTTCTAGAATGTTTTTCGACTTTGTAGCAATTTTCAGCACAGATAAATTTACCACCGTTCAAGCAATCTTCTGCGGCACGAATTACTTTTTTCATGCCTTCAATCTTTTCACGCAAAGAATTCAACTCTTGCTCATGAAGGGTGTTTACTCGCTTGATATCCGCAGATCCACCTTCGCCACCCGAAGCATCTCCATCTGCAACAAAATCTCGCGATGTTTTCCTGTCATAAAGTATGGGCATCCCCTTGATCTCGGCAAGCTTGAAAAGCTGCTCTCTGAGAATTCGCCTATCTTTATTGACCTTCCACGAATGCACAACTCCAGAATCGAGCCACTTGCTCATGGTTCTTGCGCTTACTCCAAGAACCTTAGCAGCCTGACCATTCGACAAAATATTTGTTTCAGACAACTTGAAAGAGGAAACGCTTTTTCTCATTTTTTCTCTCCAGATTTAAAAAGTTTGACCAACTTCATCTGTCCAACAGTTGCGTTTTCATTTTCCCCATAATGTTTTAGAATTTTTTGACCCATCTTTTGCATAATTTGACAAATTCTGGCTGGGCTAACCTTTAACATGGATGCGATATCTTGTTGAAACTTGCCTTCGATTAAACCTTGTGCTATTTCTATCTCCCTTTGATCTAGCCCTATGTTTTTCAGAATTTTGCAGAGTTCTTCACACTCATCAAAGTTAGAAATCTTATCAGTGACAGACAGACTAAAAGGAAGTTGAACTGGCTTTCTATTAGCCCTATTACCTTTAGCGCGCCTGGCATCTCCCCACTCTCTCCGCACCGCGTCGATTATTCTTCTTTTGACGACAAGTTTTTTAAAATCACTATCTTGCATTAAAGCATCAATTGCAAAATCGTGAGCGTCTTTGCCATCAATCACGCCTTGATGAAATCTTTTCATATACGACCGTGCGAAATAAAAAGCTTCCAAGTATGTATCTTTTTGGATGTGATTAAGCATGCCGCTTATCCCTGAAAGACGACGTTGCATATCTACGCATATGCATGAGTATGCTACCTCATATATCGGCGGTAAACATTCAGGTAGATTTTTGAAGAAACTACGATGCGCTTTTTTTATTTAAAGAATCAGTAATGTCTTTTTGCATGGCTAGTAAATCTGCTTTAAATTTTGCTAGATTATCTGGATTCTTCATATCTTTTATAAAATCTTCTAGCTTATGCTTGAAACTGCCTGAATGCATATTTTTGATTTGTGAATTAAGTTTTTTTATTTCAGATCTAGCAATCTCTATGTCTATTATTGCTCTATAAACAAGGCCTTTTAAAGATGAATGGTCAAAAGGGATAACCTTGCCATCTTTCAAATGAATGCTGGATCCCTCATAGATTGACAAAAACTCATTTAGCTTGGATTCTATGTTCGAACTCATAATAGTTTATCGAATACCATTATGTTTTAGTCTTAAATTTTACGACAGTCCTACTTATGATGTATAATGAAGATAGTATAGTTCCGCATACAATTAAGTATCTATAGTTTTGACCATCGCCTTTTATGGATTCCACAAGACCACCTATTATGGGTGCAACTGAAATCCAAAACTCAGTTGTTTTAGCACCTTGCTTCATGATCCCCTCCATTCAATAGCACTTTTTAATACAATAAAAAATAGAGCCCTACCTTTTGGTAAAGCTCTATTTTTGATGAGCAAAATTAATTACTCTTCTTCTTCGTCTTCTTCAAAATCGTCGTAGTCATTGTGCTCGTCATCCCACTCGTCATCATCATCGTCCTCTTCATCTTCCTTGTCGGGATCTGCAAGAGGAGTTAGAGAACCATTCTTATTGACAATAGAAATGATCCAAGCGGGATGTCCCGATGCAGAGGCATCATCAAAAAGATCACTCTGCAAATCATTCAGAAAATTCTGAATGTCCTCAATGTCAAACTCCTCATCGTCTGCTTCAATCTGAATCTTAATCTTTGGCACTGTTACCTCCTTTGGGGCTATTTTCGTCACAACAGGTAAATAAATGTTGCGTTAACTGGCTTTTTCAAGATTTTATAACTTTTCCTCTAAATTAACGCTGCTTAAGCAGTAAAAACTGCTGAACAGTAAGCTTCGGTGATACCTCCGCACCATTCTCCTAACCATTCCGACAGATCAACGGTAAAGATTGTCTTGAAAAAGCTTTTGTTTGGCTGAGAACCCTTAAGCTTCGACTTCACATATAGATCCTCAATAGGATCTTTCATCTTTACGTATTGAATGCAGAACTTCTTGAGGAGAATATTGAATTTTTCATCATCATCTGATTTTATAATTCTATAATTGTTCCAATCATTGAATACATGAATTGCCGTCCTGTTCTTGAAGTTAATTGCACAAAAATTAGGACAGTTATCTCCTTCATTTTCAATCCACATCACATTATCAGTAACACTTTGCATTACTGAATAAACATAAGAACATATCTCCTGATTCCTTAAATAATCAGCAGCACTGAATGTTCCGTGCTTCCACCTATTCCTATCCATCCTGATATTCTTTGGAAGATCAATATCAGATGTGATTCTGCTATCGTCAAGTTCAGAAAACTTCATGAACATGACGGGAAAAACAACCTTGTTCCCAGATTTTTTTATCTTGGGAAAAGAGAGGTAGATGCCATTTTCTTTGTTTATTCTGCTTTTCATTTCGTATCATCACATAGCATCTGAGCGGCAATCTCAGACCTATTCACTGGTATGGAAGCATCAAAGTGAAAAGACAGCTTTACTTTAGAAGGTGAGGAAAAAACAACCTGAACTCTGCCGATTGGGTTTTTTGGATCTCCAATAATGACAGACTCGCCCTCCCTGCGGGTGAAGACTAAAACTTTTGCTTGCTTGTCGCTTTCAAACATGCTTTATTTCTTTCTTTTTCTTTTGTTGTTGAATTCATTTTCGCCTACAACGTAACTTAACTTTTTGATCACACGAGAAAGATCCTTGATATGATCTTTGATTCTGTCTTGTTGAATTTTTTTCACACCTTCACTAATCTCCTTGCTCATGCCAAATAAATAACCCTCAAGCTCAATAGATCTTTCAAGCCTTTTCAAATGATTAATTGAAGTTTTTAAGGTAGAACTTTGAACATGAAAAGTTTGCTTCATGGCACAAGTCTATCAGATGTATCATACATGTCAAGACTTTTTTGCCGTTTATTCGTCTTTTCCCTTGCCCCAGCCAGATATGTACTTAGCCTCTGGATATTCCTGAATGGAAGATATTGCCTGCATGGCTATTTCTTTCATTTCAGCCCCCTGGGTATCATCCATTTTAGATATTTTTTCTAATATTAAAGTAAGTTTTTTAATTTCTTTTATGTGTATTGAAGAATTGGCCATAGGTATGTTCCGTAAAATTACTTATCGTCAATAATTATGATAAAAGACGGTAGGATAAAACAGGTTTGCTTGTAAATAATAAATAAAATAGGGGAACAAATGCTTTTTAAATCAAAAAAAATAAAAATACCAACGGAAGCTAGGGTTTTGTTTGTTATTAAAGAGAGAAAGGTGTACGGAACTAAGACAAAATGCTATGGACTCTTTAATTCCTGTGAATTCGTTGCAAGAAAACTAAACGAACTGGGCATACAGTCTAAAACAATTCAAGTTATTGATAATAACTGCATAGATAGACACGTAGCCGAGTTCAAGCCCACCCACTGCTTTATTGAAGCACTCTGGGTTGTGCCAGAGAAGTTTAAAATCTTGTCTAAATTACATCCAAAAGTTCATTGGATAATAAGGCTGCATTCAATGGTTCCTTTTCTGTCCAGCGAAGGCATGGCATTTGAGTGGATAGAAGAATACCTGAAGCTAAGATCGTCAGGCATAGACATATCAATAAGCTGCAATAATATTGATCTGCATGAAGACTTGTCTTGCTTGTACGGGGCGGGCACAAGTTATTCCCCAAACATATATTACCCAGACAGCGCAATAAAAGGAACAGAAGTATTTGATTTTAAAAAGTCAGAAAACGAGCTGCATATCGGGTGCTTTGGCGCCTTAAGAGTGTTAAAGAACCATACGCAACAGGCTCTTTGGGCCATGGACTTTGCGAATAAAGAGAATAAGATACTTAAGTTGCATGTTAATGTTTCTGAACATGAGCAGAAAGATGCTGGTGTTGTATTAAGAAACATGAGAGCAATATTTGCAGACACAAAACATGTTCTTATAGAGCATCCATGGTATTCCCACGAGGATTTCCTTAACCTAGTAAAAATGATGGATATAGGAATGCAGGTATCTTTTACCGAGACATTCAATATCGTAAGCGCAGACTTTGTTGCATGTGATGTACCAATAGTGGTTTCTGAAGAAATAACCTTCATAAACCCACTGTGCAAGGGATCTGCTACAGATAAAGATTCAATAATGTCTGCACTCTGGTGGTCAAGCAAGGCAAAGAAGCTCAAGCTCACCAAATGGAATAAATGCCTATTGCAACTTCACAACTCTGGTGCAACAGATCAATGGATTAAAATATTAAGTTAGATATTTGAATTACTGTCGTAAACGGAAAATCCGTTCTTCTTGGCATAGGATTCATTAAGAGTCTTTAGGCAGAATCCCTTTATGTGAAGCTTTCCACTAGTCCCAGTTACCTCACAAGTAACATGGGACATTTTTTCTGCCATAGCAATTACACCGTTTATGTAATTATCATAATAAGACACATGGATTTTCAACCCGCCAAACTTCTCTTTGATTTGCAAAAAAGCAAAGTCTGTCCCCTCGGACTCTAGCTGTTTAAGAATGACCTTGTTCTTGCTCAGTAAATATTCATCAATGCAATCAATGGTCTTTTGCACGATGCCATCCCATCCAGTTTCGTACTCTGGATAACAGAGCTGGCAGCATTCACTCTTTATCCTTACCATCACTTGCCTCCATCGTCACCTCCACCTTTACCCAGTCGGACAAAAAGCTAGAAATAGCTGACATGATGTTCATTTTCAGGGTATGCTCTTTATTTTTATCAGTTACATCGAATTCGTTCTTAAGCATTTTTACAATCTTGTCAGATACATCAACGATTTCTGACGATTCATGCTGAATAATCTTCATGTCCTTGATGACGCCAAGATCATTTTTACCATCTAGCAGACTACTTCCTTTGAAAAGAGCTGGACCACTTTCAAAGTCAATCATGTCTGAAGATCGCCTCCAGTACCTACTAAGGCCGTGAATGATAAAAGTATTATCGCCTACTTTTTTGTAGTAGCGATAAGCGCCACGGCAATCTGGATTTTTCAGCTTTTTTGACTTAGCCATTGTTGCTAAATTCACTTTCCCTGAAGTTGACTGGCTCGTAATCTCTAAGGTCGAACTGAATGCGACCAGCGTTTCTCGGCATGATGGAGTAATTTGTGCACATTTCATGCAGTCCTCCAATAACCTCATCAGCGATTGAAGGATCAGTCATCTTCAGTTTCGTTGCAATAACTGGTCCGTCCATTCCCAAGAATCCAGCCACTACGCTGAGGATTTCGTATCTCTTTACATACGGATGGTCTTCTGGGATATCAGCGATGCTTCCGAATTGCTCAACACAAGAAGCGATAAGAGACTCGCAAAGCTTGTTGATGTCTGCACCTGGGCAGTTGTCTTTCATGAAGTTGTTGATCGCTTGCTCTTGATCTTTGCGGACGCTGCAAGTCCATCCTTCCGCGACCAGAAGAGAGATAATTGGCTTGTCATCCCTATCCTCGCCAATGTCGTAGATGATGTCTGACATGCACTGGTAAAATCCAGATCTTTCTTCATCTGTATTGAATTTAATAGGGCTAAGAAACGACATACCACCGCTGTACAAAGTGGCAACATAGACAGGGGAAACCTTGTCTGGGTTATCCTGCCTAAACTGCTGCATCGTTTCAAATCCTCTGTCAACAAGAACATCAAGAATCGACTTTACGGAAGCTTTTTTATTGCTTCTGCCGTCGAGCCAATCTTGGATCTTGTCTCCATCCATAACCCCATTGATGGGCGAAAGGCATACTTCTACTTCGACCCTCTTATTCGCCTTATTACTCATATAAGCCCTCGTTTCTCTTGTAATGACCATGATCTACTTGCGAGATCCTGCCCTCAAGAAGCAGGTCTTTGATAATCCTATGCACATACACTCTCACAGAATTACTGGCTTCAGTCATGCGCTTTGCAGCTACATGTTCAACCACTGCAACTGGAGTGAACGTATCATCTGTGTCTTCTACGAAGCTGATGACGCACTCTCTGTAAGAGGGTAAGTTCTTCTCAATTCTCTTGGCGTTTCGCCCAGAGATAGGTGAGCAGCTATCTAAAATTTTAATTTCTTTCTTCAAAGATTCTGCCCTAAACCTGATCTCTTCAATTTCTTTTTCAGAGACATCAATAGTCCCCTTGAAGATGAGGTCATGGCACATCTGCTTCATCTTTTGCTCCAAAGATGAAAGCTGAGCCTTCATTGCGGACAAATTACTTCTACGAGAAGTAATCTCTCCATAAAGCTTGTCAACGCTAATGCTCTTCAGTAGCGGCTCTGTCTCGTGTAAAGTAGACATGTTTCTCCTTTGCCTGAAACTTCTCAAGGCTGGGGAGATGCTACTTTGAAAGTAGGCTACAGTCAAGCTGCGTGTCCACATTTTTTGGAAAATGTGGTTTTTAGATCAAAAAACTAAGATTTATTGGTCTTTGATCCACTTTTTTTAATCAGATCCAGATTGATGGTGACTCCAGACTTCATTAAAACTTCTTGGAGCACGTTCGCAGTCTCTTCGACGCTTTCTTCGCAAAGTTCTGGTCTGACTGCGTGCAATACTTCATGAATGATCGTATTAATCATGTCTTTTTGATCTAGGTTTTTATTTACCCAGATTTGGGGTTTTGCCACATCTGGATAATCGCACTCACCATAGCTGTACCTGCTCATGCCCATGGAAGGCATAAACTTCAAAGTCCACCTTTTTTTATTCACTTTGAAAGTTACTTTTTTCATGGCTTAGATGAGATTATAGCCAGCCCTCAGAGATGCCTATCCTTATCCAGTCTTCTTTAGTAAATTTTATTTGAAAATCTGCGCTAGATTTCTTTTTTAATTTGTGATGAGATGTCATGTGGGGCTTTTTCCCAACTCTAGGCGATTTTTCAGCCTTCCTTTTTTGTCTGACTGCCTTTTCTTTTGTTTTTTTAGACATACCCCTGGAAGTGGAGGGCGTGTCTTTTGAAACCTTCTTGGAAGGCCTGCACTTAGGGTATCCGCCCCCCTTATTGGCGCTAGACCTGCCGCACGGGGGATGTTTGCCATCCTTATTCTTTCTGGATATGTCCACCCACTGCTCTTTAAGCCATCTTCTTAGGTCTGCTTGTTTGTAAAGGTCCATAAAGATTTTTATCAAAAATCAAAGATTATCCTCCTAAGTAAAAAATAGATAAAGGCTAGGAAAAGGAAAAATCGTAATAATATAAGGCGCGAAGCGCTCTTTAAATTAACGACAAACATAGGGAGGAATGTCGAATGAAAAGAGTGTTCAACGGCAAACGAATATCTAAGCGTGTCGCAAATTTTATTAAATTTGTAAACAACCACCTCTCCGAGTGGGGAGTAGATTTAGTATGGGGCAGGGGAAACTCAGTGCATTGCAACGGCTGCACCGCTGCTGGATTTTTCAGCGATGAAGAATTAATGATGAAAATAGCAACAAAAAATGAGTTTTGGCTAGACACCTTGATACATGAATACGCCCACTTTCTGCAATGGATAGAGGGTAACAGGCTTTTCAAGAGATCATCAAAGGCTATAGAAAATGTAGAAGGCTGGTTCAATAGAGAAGAAGTAGGCGCCAAGAGATTGAGTAGGTCTTTTTCAATAATAAGAGCCATGGAAAGAGACTGTGAGATGAAAGCTTGTCAAATAGCTAAAAAGTTTAAGCTGCCAATTAATCCAAACGGCTATGCAAGAAGGGCAAACCTATACATATACACTCACTGGATAATGGAGCAAGAAAGAAGGTTTTGGGCATACAAAAAGAACCCTCTTCACAGCAAATACATATTGTCACTGATGCCTAACAATTTCAAGACGCATACTCATAAAAGGATACCTCCAAAGATACTGAAGGCTCTCACTTCTTACGTTTAGGCTGCACGGGAGGGCTTGGAGGCTTCCGCTCCCATACAGTAAAGAAGTTTCCAGGCCTTATCATATGTGTTGATTTCATCCAGAACCTTCCTAAATCTTTTATTAATGTATCACTAGGATTGTCTGGATATTGTATCGCCGCGCGAGGGCAGCACACCTGATTGCCGCTTTCGTCTTTGCACTCTCCGCTTTTTAATTGTATTTCTGGATTCACATCATCTTTAAGAAATTTAGCAAATTTCATAGCGGTTTCTGATCTTATGATGTGAGGCAACAAACCAAGGTCTTTTTGATGGTAATATGCCCTCATGCAGACTTGATGTATGTGGCTGTTGCTGTCCAGGATATTTATCATGGCGCCTATGTTTACATCTTTCATAAGCCTCCAGTCGTCCTCTAAATGAAAAAGATATGGAGTCTTTACATCGTTCCAGCACCATTTTACTGCTTTCGGAAATGAACAAGACTTTGGAAGATTGAAATCAACATGACCAAAGTACCTTCTGGCTATGTTAACCACCTCCATCGCCTTTTTTTCGCTTACACTAGGTGCTGGATCTATGTTCAATCTCAAGCTAAACTTCTTAAAGTCTAGTCCAGTTCTTTTTTGGAAGCTAGAGTAGGTTTGCTCGATTATGCTCGGTCTAACCATTGCGGTTGTTGAAAAACTTAATTTATCATTCATATATTGTACCAAATGTTGTGATTGGATATCTGCCTTCTTTTATAATAACGTGACAATTCTTTTTATTAGTGGCGTACTTTATCTCACCAACTTCTTTATCATCAATGTTTTTTAGTATGATATTTCCTGGCGAGTTCATTTGCCAAGAAAAATTCCAGTCTTTTCTTTCTGTAAAAATCACCTTTTTGTCATTTTTCAATATCATTATTCCAGACAAGCCTTCTTTATCAGCAATTTTTATTTTAATGTTGACATCATCCTGTCTTATCATCCTACTAGCAGAGTCTATAGCTGCAATAGGCTCTACTCTCTTAGAATTGGATAAAGAACTTTTATACACAGAATAGTTCTTTGATTGCGAATCATCCACTTTTATCATAGAACATTTGCCGTTTTGCTTCATGTAAGTAAATTCAGATAAGTTAAAACTCTCACTCATGAACTTTATATTTGGCATGGGAATCTTCATGAATGTCATTAAAAACCCAATTACGATATTTTCATTTATATTTCCAATTTGTTTTAGCTCTTTTTTCCAGTGACTCCAGTGCTCTGATTTTATTATCTTCAGCAAAGCAGTGCTAGAAACCACAAAAGAGCCAGATGGATGACTATTCATATATGTAGAACCAGACCAGCTAGATTGTCTTTTATGCATGTTTTTAGGCATAAATTTCTTGATAATACTTTCGTAACTCAGTGCGTCTATAGAGCCATTGTTCCACACTGCCTCAGAACAAACACAGATTGCATTATTGCTATCAAAATAAGCGTCAAGCAGACTTAGAGTCTTATCGCAATCTATCGCGTACATCTCATTGGTGAAAACAATCCAATTAGGTAGTTTATTAGATTCTAATATTTTATCAAAAATAGATAACGAACTGTTTTTGGGATTGTCTAAAAAATACCAATCAAAATCTTTTTCTATGTTTTTTGGTTTTTTATGAGTATGAGAGGTAAATGACACTCTTACTCTCTTAGATTTATTTAATGTGTTAAAATTTAATATTTCGTCTACTCTACTATTGATAGAGTCATAATTTGCCACCATTTTTACATTTATAACAAGACTGCTTTCCATTATTATATTTCGGAAAAATATGGATATATGATATGTAATTTATGTTTTTACTACCCTGTCTGTAATCCGATAAATTAAGCATGAAAGAAAAATTATACGTATTTCAGTGGATATCAGATCTTGGAGGAGCAGATACAAGACTGAAGGAACTTCTTATACTGCTAAAAAACGATTTTGACATCACGGTTATACCTAACGATGATTTTAGACTGGCAGAAAAGCACAACACAGATTTTTTAGACCTTCATAATATATCATATTGCTCGTACAATAGTCTGAACGATAAGCTAGACGGATATGCTTATGCTAATTGCAACTTTAGAATATTTAATGAAAAACATAGAATAAATAAGATAAACGATCTTGGATTAAAGTTCCTGTGGTCAAACGACATGATGTGGCATACTCCAGAAGAACTATCTGCAATCAAAAACAATCAAGTTCACGCAGCTCTTTACACTTCAGTGTTTCATAAAAACATACTTAATCCTGAAGTGATGAAGAATAATCCATATCAGAAAACATTTGTAATAGAAAATTACTTCGACTCCGATACGTGGCCTCTGCTGCTAAGAGAGAAAAGATCAACCACTGTTTTTGGCAAGCACAGCAGAGACGATACTATGAAATTCTCTGAAAACTTCCCTGTTTTTTATGATCAAATCACCAATGGCCTGGAAGCATCTTTTTCCATATTGGGATGGTCAGACACTTTAGATCAAAAGTATTCTTGGTACTCATTTGATGATCGCTGGAGAATGTATGCAACCAATGCAATGCCAACGATTGAATGGCTTGCAGATCTCGATGTTTTTCTTTACAATTGCAATCATAGATTCATAGAAAATCAAAGCAGATCCGTAATAGAAGCTCAACTGACTGGATGTCCGATCATAGCGCCTAAGAAGTGGAACTTCCCAAACATGATAGAAAGCCCAGCTGGTGGAATTTGCTATGAAGACATAGAAGAAGCCATAGAGTATGCAAAGTCAATGTGCGATTTTGAAGCAAGACAGAAGGCGGGAAGATTGGCTAGCGAAAAGATAAGATCAGAATGGTGCAATAAGGAAAAAGCCATGAACAAGTGGACAAACCTTATAAACTTTGTGAACGAAAGGTCGGTAACAATCAAATGAAAACTTTAATATGGTCGGTGGCTTGGGGAGATTACAGATACATGCTTCAGTCACTTGTGTATAGCATGAGAAGCTGTGGAATTGATCATGACATATTGGTGTACTGTGATCAGCCGCTTTTTGGGTGTATTTCTAAGAAAATGGAACCCACCATCAATCTAGACCAGACTCAGTACTGGAAGTTTGAATATCTTCAAAAAGTTGCCAGCATGGATTACGATGTACTTGTCTTCATAGATAGCGATCACTATTTTGTAAGAAAACCACCAATTGATTTTGATGAGATTTTAGCGGG
>Ga0129333_10001590_pt1 | contig 20681 bp, 10 predicted proteins | sample CPB6_08_DNA_FD_94474 | JGI IMG/M metagenome (GOLD analysis project Ga0129333, IMG submission 94474) | Freshwater to marine salinity gradient microbial communities from Chesapeake Bay, USA - CPBay_Sum_0.6_0.8_DNA | ecosystem: Environmental > Aquatic > Marine > Coastal | place: USA: Chesapeake... | reverse complement strand
TTTTAGTGGATACGGTGATGTTACAAATAACAACTCTATACAGAAAAGAATTTCTCTTCTGAAGCAGGCAGAAAGTTTTAAAGTAGAGATTGTAGTTCCTGGAAGATGGGACTATACAGTTGGCAAGAAAGTTAATTTGCAATTAACAAGAATAGAGCCATTAACTAAAGAAGATATAGATACAAAAGACAAACTATATTCTGGCACCTATCTTATTGCAGCTATAAATCATACCGTGACTAAAGAAAAACATGAATGTAGTATTGAGTTAATTAGAGAGTCATTAAACATAAACTTGAATAGAAATGCAAAATGAAATTATACACAGGTGTAGTTGAGAACAGAATTGATCCGTTAAGTCTTGGACGTTGCCAAGTAAGAATAGTTGGCGTTCATACACACGACAAAAATCAATTACCAACAGATGACCTGCCATGGTCATATCCAATGCAGCCAGTTATTTCTGCTGCTATGAACGGTATTGGTCATACACCAATTGGTCCAGTTGAAGGAACATCAGTTATTGTATTTTTTGCTGATGACGACATGCAGCAGCCAATTATGCTTGGCACTTTAGGTGGTATTGCTACACCTCCAGGCATTATTGAGTTAGACGGTAATGCTCCACTAACTGGATCTACAAAACTTTCCAATCTTAAACTTAGAACTATTCCTGGACCAGTTAGTGGTAATAAACTAACATTTTATGATCCTGAGAATGGTCGAAATGATCTAACAAAAGATTTAAAAGCCAACATGAAAGTGTTTGGCCATGATATTGCTAAAGAAACATTTATTGTTTCTATTAATAGCGGTACTGAAATTACAATTAGTAGCGTAGTATCTAATTATGTAGAAAATATTATTACATTTGAGGCAGTTCCTAGTAACCTAGATGCAGTCAGACAAAGTGTAGCCCAAACTGGTATATTAGTTGACGGTTCTGGTAACCCTGTTGTTTCTGGTAGCGGAACACCAATAACAACTGGTTCTTCAGATACACCAAATTCTGCTGCATCGTCAAATTCATCAATACCGACTGTTCCTCCACCAAAATCATCTCCGCAGCCAGCGAAGTCTACTGATGGTATTAAAGCACTTATTGCAGCTTGTGATAAAGTTGGTTTGACAACTAAAGAACAAAAGTGTGCACTGCTTGGTATTGCTGGTGGTGAATCTCGATGGATCCCACAGTTGGAGAGTTTTAATTATAGCGAGGCGCGACTCAAACAGGTCTATTCTTTTGCAACTGATGAAGACGTGCAAAAGTATGGCAACGCCACTAAGAAGGGTGTGACGAGAGAAGAGTTTTTCTCATGGGCATATGGTCCAACCAAACGTGGTAAAAATTTCCTTGGCAATAAAACAGATGCTGATGGCGGTAAGTATTTTGGTCGTGGATTTATTCAGTTAACTGGTCGCGCTAATTATGAGAAGTATCAGAAACTTGCTAATCAAACTGGATTGAATATTGATATTGTTAACAATCCAGATTCTCTTGATGCTGATATAAATGTTTCTGCTTTGGTTGCAGCTTTGTACATCAAAGATCGAGTTAAAGGTGTATCACCAAATGATCACCCAAGTTATTTTCTTGCAGCTAAAAAAGCAGTTGGTGTAAATACACCAGATATTGCAGCGTTAAAGCAAAACTACTATGAGTATTTTTACGGTTTGTCTGGAACTGGCAGCGAAGAAAAAAATGCTGGTCCACCAACTTCGCAACCACCACAAGATGGAGATTCTTCTACTCCAAGACCATCTGAGCAAAGTATAAACTCTGGCGCTGCTCTTTATGGATTTAGAGATCCAAACAGCAAGTATCCTCTAAGTGAGTATATGGGAGAACCAGATACAAACAGATTGGCTCGCGGTGTTATTGAAGGTACAATTGTTAAGAAGAAAGATAACACTAGAGTTAAGCAAATTCCTAAGGCATTAGGTCAAGGAAACTGGGATCAACCAGAAGCACCATTTGGTGCAAAGTATCCATATAACAAAGTATTCGAAACAGAATCTGGGCATGTACAAGAGTTTGATGATACGCCAGGACAAGAGCGCATTCATACTTTCCATAGATCTGGAACATTCCAAGAAGTAGATCCTAACGGCACGCAGGTAAATTATATCGTTGGCGACAACTTTGTTGTTATGGAGCGCAACGGCTGTATTAGTGTTAAGGGTGAGTGCAATTTGACTGTTGAGGGAAACGCGAATATCTACGTCAGAACAGATGCTAATATTGCAGTTGAGAATAACGCAACAGTTGAAGTTAGAAATAACTTATCAATAGGTGTTGCCACGGATACAACTTTGGCAGTTGGCGGTGACATGAAGATGAAGATCGTTGGTGATCTTGATATACAAGCAGCTAACATTAGAGTTAAGTCAGAAGGAGATTTCGATTCTCAAGCGACAGGTGGCATTAGCGTAAAGGGTGCAACTACAAATATTGAAGCAGAAGGGGCATCAAATTATCTTTCTGGTGGTTCAACAAATATGGACTACTCAGTTGGTAACTTTGGTAACGGTGCTTCTGGTGCTAATGATGTTGAGGCTATTGAGTTGCCAGCGCCAGCACTTGGTGATCCTATTAATCCTATAGTTCCTTACTTAATACCGCCAGAGCGTGAGTTTGAAGAAAGAACAGTAGTTGAAACTCCTGATGATTTAGAGACACCAGAAGGAAGAGCAAAGCAGGCAGAAGATCAGAGAAAAACAGGAATTGTTGGAGCGCCTGCGCCAGAAGCATCAGAATCTGCTCCAGCACCAAGAGGTGGTGCTACAGCAAAAACATCGGTAGACTGTTCTATAATTTTTAGCACCAAATCATTTACAGGTGATTATCGTTTATCTAAGAACTTTACTTTAGGTATGTTAATCTCTGGCGGATTTGGCGGCAAGCATAAACTTATAGATCAACAACTAAAAGAAAATAAAGAATCTGCCGAAAGAACATTTACAGTTCAAGAAATTGTATGTAATTTGGCAAATACCGTGCAGAATATTTTAGAACCTGCTCTTGAAGTTCTGCCAGGTGGTATCGGTGGATATAATAAACAATGGGCTATTACTTCTGGCTATCGCTTAAAAGGAGTTGTCCCATATGAGTCGCCAACATCCGACCATTGTAAGGGTAGAGCTGTAGATATCGGATTGCTTGTTCCAGATAGATACAATAAAACTTACGAAATAATTCAGCAAATGGAAAAAGTTTGCTCATATGACCAAATGATTCTTGAGTATCGACACCCAGATAAAATATGGATTCATTCTTCGTTTAATGTGAACGGTGGGCGTAAAACAGCATTTACTATGGTGAATGATAAAACATTTGATAAAAATGGGTTTGTTTTAGTTTCTACAATACCTCCAAGAGCAGCATAATGAGTTGGGCAGTTTCTGGTCAAAATGAAGAGTCACCCTCATCTTACTTGGGCGAACATCCAGAACTTCAAAACTTTTCTTATAGTATATCATATTATGAAGAAGACGAAGCAGAGGCTCGTACTTACTATAATGTAAGGATAACTCCACAGCAGCCGAATGGACCAACAGTTACATTTACCAGTGGAAATCCTGGGGGTATTTCTGGTTATTACAAAGGAATATTTAACGACTCTTTGACTACGCTTTCTAATGATCTGAAGTTGTCTACAGTTACAACTTTAGGAGCGCCAGAAGGTAGTGTTTGGACTAAGGTCGATAGAGCTAATTTGTTTCAGGTTATTTCGTTCACCCCAGATATGACTAGAGAAAGATTATTATCATATTTGGCTGAAGCATTAAATGTTAATAATACAGTTAGATCTTCTCAGGTTTTTACAATTTATGCCAGAGACAGAAACTGGACACCAGGGCAACAATCACTTTTGGAGTTAGTATCGTATGCCAGCAGTTAGTAGATTAGGGGACATTTCCACAGGACATGGATGTTTCCCACCGACTCCTCTGGTTGTTACTTCTGTAAGTAAAACTTTTTTCAATGGTATTTTGGCGTGTGTCGTTGGAAGCCAGCATTCTACTCACGTGTGCGGAATAGTCGTCCACCCTACTCCGTCCAGATCAGTTGCATCTGGAGCTAGCAAAACCTTTATAGAGGGCAATCCAGCCTCTAGAATAGGCGACCCAATATCCTGTGGAGACACTTGTGGACAAGGTTCTCCCAACTCTTTTATAGAATAAGCATAAATAATAATATGGCTCGCTCTACTAGAACTTTCTCAGATTTAGACCTCAATTTTACTGCACATCCAGTAACTAATGATATTTCTCGTCGGTTTGACGATAATGCTATAAAAGCTGCGTTAAAAAACCTAATTTTAACCAATAACTATGAGAGACCTTTCCATAGCGAAATTGGAACCCCAATAAAAGGGATATTATTTGAGCCATACAGCCCAATGATGACTACAATGATTGAGAGGGCGATTTATTCCGTGGTTAATACCTTTGAGCCGAGAGTTAACCTAGACAATGTTATTGTGAAAGCTGCCCCTGATGAAAACTACGTAACCGTGACCTTGTACTACAGAATATTAAATACACAAAGACCTGCTACGCTAGAGCTAGTATTAGAAAGAACTCGATAAATGGCAACCAATAAATTCATATCAGTTAGCGAACTCGACTTCGATGCGATTAAGGCTAACCTAAAAACATATCTGCAAGGACAAGAGCAGTTTCAGGACTACGACTTTGAAGGTTCTGGAATGGCAATCCTTTTGGATATCCTTGCATATAACACTCACTACAATGCTCTTTATACAAACCTAGCTGTCAACGAGATGTTTCTTGACTCTGCTAGAAAAAGAAATAGTGTTGTTTCTCTAGCCAAAAGTTTAGGGTATCTACCAAATTCAGCAACTTCTTCCAGGGCAGTTATTAACCTCAACGTATCAAATCCTCTTGGATTACCAGCGACTTTAACGTTGCCAGAAAAAACTCCATTCCAAACAGAAATTGATAATAAAACATACACCTTCTATAATCTTGAGTCAAAAACTATTTCTCCAATTAATGGTGTTTATAGATTTGAGCAAGTTAGTATTTACGAAGGAACTCCTTTAGTTTTTAACTACGAATATAAAACAGGTAATCGTTACATCCTTCCAAATAAAAACGTAGATATTTCAAAGTTAAAGGTTCGTGTCCTAGAGGATCCGATTCTTGGCAAATATTACACATATACATTTGCCCAGTATCTCACAGATGTTACAAATACAACCAGAGTTTTCTATCTTAAAGAAATCGATGACGAGTTATTTGAGGTAGAGTTTGGTGACGGTGTTCTGGGTAAAGAACCGCCAACAGGATCAAAAATTATCCTTGAATACTTTGTTACAGCAAAAGCTGCTGCCAATGGTGCTTCTTCATTTACATTTTCTGGGAATAGTTCTGACGTAGGAAACGGTATACCAACAGTAACTGTTCTTTCATCAGCTGACGGTGGTGCTGATATAGAAAGTATTGATTCCATCAAAACCAATGCCCCACGTTTATTTTCTGCGCAACAACGAACAATCACATCAGAAGATTACTCATCAATTATTACAAAACTTTATCCAAACGTGCAATCAATTAGCGTTTGGGGTGGAGAAAATAATGTCCCACCAGCATACGGTAAAGTCTTCATAGCAATTAAACCAATTTCTGGCGATATTCTTAGCGCATTAACAAAACAGTACATTGTTGACTTGCTGAAACAAAGAAATACTGTTTCGATTACGCCAGTTATTGTAGATCCAACTATTCTTTACATTGAAATTAAAACAACAGTTTATTATGATGCTACCAGAACTGCTAGCGATCCAAATACATTAGTTACTAATGTTAAAGATACCATTATTGAGTATAATGATGAAGAACTTAAAAAGTTTGGTGGCGTGTTTAGATTTTCTAAACTTGGCGGTTTGGTGGATGATACTGACGAAGCGATCTTAAGTAATATTACTTCTATTAAATTGCGTAGAGACATTTACCCGATTGGCGATTCAGCTCCATACAAATATATTGTTAGATTAGATAATCCAATTTACAGAGATCCAGAGGGTGGCAATCATATCATCACTTCTGGCTTTAAACTTTTTGGAAGAACAGAGACATTTTATCTAGTTGACGATGGCAATAAAAACTTAGGTTTATTCTATTATGAGAGTAGTGGAACTGTTAAAGTATTCATTAATGAAACAGCAGGAACAGTTGACTACGAAAAAGGTGTTATTACTGTTAACGATATTGCAATCGTCAATACTGAGACGGTTTCTTTCTTCGTAACACCAGTTTCAAATGACGTAGTTTCTGTCAGAGATCAATTAGTTCAGATTGACGAAGAAAAAATTAGCGTAAACGCTATCGTAGATAAAGTAGTTTCAGGCACGCAAGGTGCTGGTTCTTCAGAGTATATTTTCACAGCAAGTAGAGAATGAGCGTAGTAAAAGCAAAAATATCAACTGTCGTTAGCGAACAGTTCCCAGAGTTTGTAAGGGAAGACCATGGCACATTCGTGTCATTCTTAGAAGCGTACTACGAGTTCCTCAGTCAAACTGAAGACAGAAGTTTAGAATCTCTAAAAGATATTGACGAAACTCTAAACAGTTTTGTGCAGTATATTTCTGATGAGGTTATGATACAAATTCCTCAGACCATTCTTGCTGATAAAAGACTTGTTGCAAAAAGGATTAAAGATCTTTATCTCTCAAAGGGTAATGAGAAGTCATTCACTCTCCTGTTTAGATTACTTTATAATGAACCTATAGACATATATTATCCCAAAGATGATATCCTTAGAGCATCTGATGGTAAATTCAACAAAGATACTGTTCTCAGAATAGTTGACATAACAAATCAGTTTCACAACTTTAATGTAGATACATTCGAGTTGATCGGTAAAAGAATATTTCAAAATGGAAATACTGCTACTGCTGAAGTAGAAAATGTAATTAAATTTCAGTACCAAAATCTAACAATTACAGAATTAAAGTTAGCAACTAAAACTGTAACAGGAACATTCAATACAACTGGTTATATCTTTGGCGAGAGTAATATTACTGCAGGACGATTAATCTATGGACAGGTAAAACCTGGCGTAACAGAGTTAACTCTTGAAGATCCAGGTTTATATTATCAAATTGGTGACAAGATTAGATTATCTTCAACAAGTGGTGAGTTCGCAGTTGCTCAGGTTACTCGAGCATCGACTGGTGGAGTTAAAGATATTCAAGTTGAGTTTCCAGGAAGTGGTTACCAATTAAATCAAGAGATAGTATTTGATAACACAGATGCAGGCACTGGACTTGGCGACTCGTTGCAAACAGCAAAAGCCATCGTTACTGCATTGGATAGTAACTCTCTGTTACTTGAGAACGGAGATTTCCTATTAAAAGAAGACGCAACAGAATTTTTGTTCGAAGGAACTTTGACTGGCGGTATTAAAACAGTTAAAGTGACAGACTCTGGTCAGAACTATAAGAAACTTCCAGTAGTTTCGTGTAAACCTACACAGTTACTTGGCGAAGAAGCAAAGATAGTTGCAATCAGCGAAGACATTGGTAAAGTTCTTGGCGTTTCTATTTACAATCCAGGAATCGATTACCAGAACAACTCTTTAGGTTTCTTCCCAACCAACTTAATTTTCAAACGTGTTGATGGCGAGTTCGCTCTTGGAGAATTAGTAACTGCCGAACCACAATCAATAGCATTAGAAACAAGTTATGATGTTGAACTGTCACTAGAAGATGGTTCTAAGTTTCTTTTAGAGAAGCAAGAAGAAACCTTTGGATATATTTCGTTTATTGATAAAGATAGAAACTTTTATCGTTTGGATCCAGCATCTGTTAGATTTGAGATGTCGTTAGAGACAGGCGACAGATTGATAGATGAAGATGGTGATATTTTTGTTTTAGAAAACTCTGGACCATTGAGACCGAACATGACTCTCGTCGGTCAAGCAACAGGAGCAATTGGTAAAGTTGCACCTGGAACAAGCACTGGTTCTGCATTTGCTAAAGGGAATCTATCTGCTGTTTACAGAACACCAGGAAACTTTATCAATGCTGATGGTAAGATCAGCGACTCTTCCAAGAAAATACAAGACAGTGCATTCTATCAAGAATATTCTTATCAACTTAGATCGTTCCAGTCAATCAATGACTATCGCGACATTGTAAGAAAACTTTTACATCCAGTTGGTATGGCTCTTTGGGGATCTTTATTGCATGAAGGATTCGGTCAAGTTATTCCAAGAGCACCATTGAGTATATCTTTCTTGAGAGCAGTTATTCGATCTTTCATTAGCAACAAGATTAAAGCCATGGGTAATTACTATGCCGATGGTCAAACATTCCCAGATATATTGAAGTCTGAGTTTACACTCATTATTGTAGATTTCTTGCAGCGTGCTGGTGGACATATGACTCTGATTCCAACGAATCCAGAGTTCCTACCAGAGATCGAAGTTCCAAGATTTACACCAGAAGAAATTCACATGATGGATCTGCGAGTAGATGCTGCTCACGGCGACGAATGGTTCTATATTTTGTTATACCTGGATATGCAATGTCAGATTCATCGTCAGACAGAAATTATTATGGAGCCAGTTGGTCATCTAGATCTGAATGTAAGAGGATTCGGACCATGCTGGGAATCTTTAGAGAGATTTAAATTCACTCTTGCCCCGTTCGAAGCTGGTATTAAAGGACACTGGGGAAATACGCCAAGAATCGAAGACGTTTGGCAAGAGGGAACATTTAATTATTATTATTGGAGAGATCCAAATGAGTACTACGGCAACACGCAAAACGGACATTTTGCCAATATTGTTATTAGCGACGTAATAAATAATCCTTATAGAAAAATCAATTTCTGCGTAGACTCATGGATTAATATTATCAGACCTCTTCCATACACCTATGATAGCACTACAACTACTTACGATAGTACAAGTTATACTAATGATTTAACTTACCCTTATGCACCTAGCAATCAAGATTAATTAACAAATAGAGGATTATAAAATGCCCGCAATTATCACTTCAAAATTCCGCATTAACAATGCAGAGCAACTTGTTGAGAGTTTTGGCGAGACCGCAAGTACTAAGATGTATCTTGGTATCGGACGTCCATACCCATGGACTAACGAAAAGGTTCCACCTGCTCCAGTCGATACTCTAGAGCAAGAGTACCTTTACTGGCAAGATATGCTTGCAGTTAAACGCTGCACTGCCAGTGATGTAACTCTTTCCGTTATCCGTCGCAACTGGACAAGCGGACAGTATTATGACATGTATCGTCAAGACTATTCTGCTTCTGCTGGAGCCATTGGTGTAAACACTACTACTGGTGCAACAGTAATTAGAAACTCTCTGTTCGATGCAGCATTTTTCGTTGTAACTGATGAGTACAATGTTTATAAATGCTTATATAACAGAAACTCCAGCAATCAAGTAGTTGCATCTACAGTTAAGCCAACAGGTAAATCTACCAGTGCTATTACTACAGCTGACGGTTATGTTTGGAAATACATGTATACCATTGCTCCTTCTGATGTTATCAAGTTTATTTCAACTGACTTTATGCCAGTTAAAGAAGTTACTTCTAACCCAGGACAGTACGATGCTTATATCGATCAGTGGTCAGTTCGTGAAGCTGCAGTTGGTGGAAAAGTTGACACCATTGTAGTTACCAACGGCGGATCTGGTTATACAACAGCTCCAACTGTTGCTGTTCTTGGTGACGGAACTGGCGCTACTGCTACCGCAGTTATCGATGTTGGTTCTGGTCGAGTTGTTAAAATCAATATTACCAATGGCGGTACTGGTTATACGTATGCAACAGTAACACTGCAAGGTGGTAACGGAACTAACGCAGCTGGAAGAGCTATTCTCCCACCACAAAGAGGACATGGTTTTAATCCAGTAGAAGAGTTGGGTGGCTATTATGTTATGATGAATGTGCGCCTCGAGTATGATGACGGCACAGGCGACTTCCCAGTTGATAACGACTATCGTCGTATTATGCTGATTCGCGATCCATTTAACTTTGGAACAACAGTTGTATCTACTGCTACAACCTTAAAAGCAACAAAAGAACTGACAATTAATACTGCAGTTAGCACTTTCTTAGAAGACGAGATTATCACTGGCGGAACATCTGGCGCAGTTGGTAGAATTATCAATATCGCTGTCGGTGGAAGTACGACAACAATCCGTTATATCCAACTGAGCGCAGATGCTGGTAACGTGAACGGTGCTGATTTTGCAACTGCTGAAGTTATCACTGGAACTACATCACTGTCGACTGGAACAATTTCTGCTCTGTCTAATCCAGAAGTCGAGCCATTTAGTGGCGATGTTCTTTACGTCGAGAACCGCAGACTGATCAATCGCGCACCAGATCAAATTGAGGATATCAAAATTATCGTTGAGATGTAAAATAAATAATTAAAATAAACTAATAAGAGATAACGAACATGGCACTAAATTTTAACATAGATCCATATTTTGACGATTATGACGAGAACGATAAATTTTATCGTTTATTGTTCCGTCCAGGATATCCTGTCCAAGCAAGAGAACTAACTCAGATACAATCTCTTTTACAAAATCAGATTTCAAAACACGCTGAGCATGTATTTAAGCAGGGATCGATGGTTATTCCTGGACAGGTTTCGTATGAAGATGATTTTAAATATGTTAAACTTCAGTCTATTTACAATGGTGTTGATGTAAATACTTACCTTAATGAGATTGTCGGGCAAGAAATTATCGGGCAATCATCTGGAGTTAAGGCATTCGTTCTTCATGTTGAAAAACAAACAGATGAAGACCCACCAACTGTATATGTTCGTTATAATAAATCTGGTGCTGATGCTGACGGAAATCCAACAGATGTTAAGGTTTTCCAAAATGACGAGATTATTAGTTGCGAAACACTAGCAGTTCCAAGAGCATTTAGATCAGTTGCAATATCTGCGACTGGTTTAGGTACTGGTGCTTCTATTGAGTCTGGAGTTTATTACGTTGATAAATTCTTTGTCATAGTTGAAGCACAGAAAATTACTCTTGACAAATATACTGCAACACCATCATATCGTGTTGGCTTAAATGTCGTAGAAACATTGGTGACACCAGAAGATAATGCCGATCTATTAGATAATGCTATTGGTTCTTCTAATTATACAGCTCCAGGAGCGCATCGATATAAGATTGAATTAGTTCTTTCCAAAAGATCATTAAACTCTGAGGATGATAAAAACTTTGTAGAACTTCTTCGTTTAGAAGAAGGTAAAATTATTTACAAAACAAGAACTACAGATTATTCAATTATAGAACAGACATTAGCTAGACGCACGTTTGATGAGTCTGGCGATTACGTCGTGAACAATTTTAATGTTGAAGTCAGAGAGCATAGAAATAATGATCGAGGCGAGTGGAAAACAAACACTGTATATTTACAAGGCGATGTTGTAGTTTATACTTTTGGCGGTATTGAACAAAAGTATGTTGCTAAAAATAATGCAATATCAGGAGGCTCTCCTCCAATTCATACAACAGGTGAGAAAAAAGATGCAGAAACTGGTGTGACCTGGCTATACAATAAAAATCCATTCTATAATCGTGGAGTTTATTCACCAGAAGATGGTGGCAATGAGGCTAAACTTGCTATCGCCATGGAGCCAGGCAAAGCGTATGTCCGTGGCTATGAGATTGAAAAAGTTGGTGTACAGTATTTGCCTGTAGATAAAGCAAGAGATTTCTCAAGAGCGCAGGACGCACAGTGTCAAAGTATAGTTGGTAATTACATCTATGTGAAGAATATATTTGGTGCACCTAGAATTAATTTGTTTGAAACAGTAGATTTATATGATCGACTGGTAACAACACCTGGATCTGCACCATCTGGTGCAACTAAAATTGGTACTGCAAGAGTTCGCGGATTAAATCTTTTCGATCGTCAGAATACTGTTTCTGAAGATGTTTATGAGTTGATGTTATTTGATATTAATTTAATAGCTGGAAAGTCATTAGATAATGATTTGAAAGGATTTCATAATTCTAATTTTACTGCAAATATATCTCCTTTATTGGCTAAACTAACAGGATCAGCAACAGCATCAAACTCAACAACTGTTACTGGAAATGGAACGACATTTGATACCGATTTCAATCCTGGCGATTATATTGCTCTTGGCAATGCTAGCACATTGAGAAGAATTGTTTCTATAACAAATGATAACACAATAGTAGTAGATTCTAATGTTACAGTCACTGGAACAGTTATTTACAAAGTTCTAACTACTCTTCAGGAACCTCAATATTCTTCATTATTGTTTGAACTGCCATATTCAAATATTAGAAAAATAAGAAGCGATGATGATACAACCGTAAGAACTTCTTATAATGTAACACAAGTATTTACTGTGGCTTCTAGTGCAGTCACAAATGGAAATTCTTATGTAGTTATCGATAGCAAGAGAAATAACGAAACATTTTTGCCAGCTAGCGATCCACAAAACTATGTGTTAATAAACACTACTACTGGTCTTCCAGTTATACCTACAAATATAAACGTAGTTACCCCAGAATTACGTCAGGTTGAATTTACGTTACCAAGTTCTCAGGCAAATAATCAGTTTGTTGTTTATGCTGCCGTTAGAAAAACAGGCAACGGAGCAAAAGAAAAAACTAAAACTTCAGTTACATTTGAAACTATTCAAGTAGAAACACAGGCAGCTGCTCAGGCTAAAGAAATTATTTTAGGTAAAGCAGACGTTTATAACTTAGTTTCTATAAAAATGGCTAATGCGTTTGGCAACATAGATGAGCAAAATCCTGCAAATATCGATATACTTGATTATTATGAGTTAGACTTTAATATAACTGACTCTTTTTATGGTACATCAAAGTTATTGTTAAAACAAGGATATCCTTTACCAACAGGTTCAATTGAAGTCGTTTTTGATTATTTCCAGCATGGACCTGGAGATTATTTCTCTGTAGATTCATATGTTGGTTCTGGTATTAAATTTGAAGATCTTCCAAAATATGGAAATTTTCCTTCACGAGATGTATTAGACTTTAGACCTAGAGTTGATTCTTCTAACACTTTTAATATAAATTTGGGTGCAGTATTGTCAGAGTTACCAAAACGTGGTGACAATGTAGAATTAGATCTATCTTATTACCTAGCAAGAAGTGATAAAATTTCTATTGATTTTAGAGGAAAGTTTTTTGCGACAAGAGGAATTCCTTCTTTAGCTCCAGTAGAGCCAGAAACTCCTCAAAATGCTATGTTGTTATATGGAATTAATCTATATCCATATACATATACGACAAAATCTCCAGATGTCACATTAATTCCTGTTGACAATAAGAGATATACAATGAGAGATATCGGTAAGTTAGAGAAACGTATCGATAACTTAGAATATTATACAACTCTTAATATGTTAGAAACAGAAACTGCTAATTCTAAGATAACTGATGAGAATGGATTAGATAGATTTAAAAATGGATTTTTAGTAGATTCATTTTCAGGACATGGAATAGGTAATGCTGAAGATCCAGACTATAAGTGCTCTATTGATTTAGATAAAAAAGAACTTCGTCCATTTTTTAGAATGGAGAATGTCAATTTAGTTGAGAAGGCATCTAATGATGGACAGAGAACACTTAATAATTACCAAGCTACTGGAGATATAATAACTCTTCCATATACAGAACTTGCGTTCATTAAGCAAAATATATCTTCAAGAACAGAAAACGTCAATCCATTTGCAGTTTTTACTTTTATTGGAAGAATAGATTTAAACCCCTCATCAGATGATTGGTTTGAAGTTGAGAGAAGACCTGATGTCATTGTCAACGTTGAGGGTAATTTCAATAGTATCAAAACCTTAGCAGAAAAAGCAGGAGTTTTAGGAACAGTTTGGAATTCCTGGCAGACGCAATGGTCTGGTCAGCCTAGAAGCACTGGTCTTCAAACATTTACAGCAGATCGAAGATTTGGCGATCAAGGTGCCTGGTTAGATGCTACGTTTGGTACAGGTCCACGAGATCGAGGTGGTTGGGCGTTTAGAAGAGTTACCGCAGAAGTTACTGCAACAGATATCGGGCAAACAAGAACTGGAACAAGAACAACTGTAGCAGTACAAATAGACAGACGTTTGGTTGAAGATAGAGTTCTTTCTACTGCTGTTATTCCATATATCAGAAGTAGAAATGTATTATTCCAAGTTACTGGATTAAAACCTTCTACTAAATTTTATGCCTTTTTTGACTCGTCAGCAGTTTCAAAGTATATAACGCCAGCAACTAAAATTTCATTTGATGTTGTTACTGGGTTTTCTTCAGATTTTGAATCTAAGAAAAATGCTGGCTCAACTGCCAGCGATCCAGCAAGAAGAATAAATGGAGATCCATCGGATACTCCACAAGTTGGATTAAATCGAGGGGATGTTATTACTGGTCAAACTTCAGGTGCTACAGCTGTAGTAGTTGGAACAGAACTTAGTAATGAAACTGGTGCCAGAGCAATTTATGTCCTTAATATAAAAGGCATATTCCAAGTTAACGAAGTCGTTGTTGGTAATATCTCAGGTGCTCGAGGAAAGATTAATGCAACAGTTACTCCAAAAACACAAGGTCAGCAATTAGTAACTAACTTCAATGGGTCATTATATGGCTTGTTTAATATTCCAAACACAGAAGCTGTTCGATTTAGAACTGGCACTAGAGAGTTTAGATTAATAGACTCTACTGGTTATGAAGATGATTATAATTCTTATGGAGTAGCTGACTATAAAGCAGAAGGTATATTGCAAGTTAAACAAGCAACAATTGAAGCTGTGAGAAACGGAGTTATTGCTCAAGAAACAGTTCAGGAGTCAAGAACAATTGTTGACACTTCCACTAGGGTTGTCAGTGACACAGGTTGGTATGATCCGCTGGCGCAAACTTTCTTGGTGCAGCAAAAAGGTGGTGCTTTCCTAACTTCAGTAGATCTTTTCTTTGCTACTAAAGATGAAAATATCCCAGTAAAGATCGAGATTCGTGAAGTTGTCAACGGCTATCCAGGAAAGAAAATCCTTCCATTTAGCCAGGTAGTTAAAAATCCTGAGGATGTAAATATTGCTTCTAGAAAAGTTGCAATACCATCTATGAATAATAAACTTGCTTCTGCTCCAGACATAGCGACAAGATTTACATTCTCTAGTCCAGTATATGTTCAAGACGGAACAGAATATTGTATTGTTATCATATCAGACTCTAACAATTATAACGTATGGGTTTCTCATTTAGGGGATAAGATTCCAGGAACAGATCGTTTCGTATCTGAACAACCATATCAAGGAGTTTTCTTTAAATCTCAAAATGCTTCCACGTGGACGCCAGATGATTATAAAGATCTTTGCTTTATTATTAACAGAGCAAAATTTAATACTCAAGTAACTGGTAGAGTTGAATTTAACAATGATGTTCTTCCAAGAACTAAATTAGATGTTAATCCAATTCAAACTACAAATGGAAGTTCTGTAGTTAGAGTGTGGCATGAGAATCATAATATGCCAGTTAGCTCTAAGGTACAACTTTCTGGATTTAATGCAACCCAGTTATATAACGGAATATTAGGTGCTAGATTTAATGCCGTGCATACTGTTACAGCAGCAGATTTAGACTCATATACGATAACATTAACTGGTACATCAAGCACTGCTAATTTAACTGGATTTGCTGGTGGTGAGAATGTTTATGCTAGTGATAATATTTTATTAACTTCTATCCAAGCAAACTCTCAAGTTCAAACATTCCCAGATGCATCTTTAACATGGGAGGCAACAACTACTTCAGGGCAGTCTGTTGATGGAACTGAAACACCATTTATACAGAGTGTTATTCCTATTCCTGTCACAATTAATGATGTAACAAACTTTGATGAACCTCAAATTATTGCTTCTGAACTAAACGAACAGCAGTTATTAAGTGGATCTAGATCCTTTGAACTAGCTGCCGTTATGAGTTCTACAAATGATTCGGTTTCGCCTGTCATTGACACTCATAGAACCTCGTTGATTGCAATACACAATAAGGTAAATAATGCTACACCGTTAAATATGAATATAAGTCCAGTAGACGATGTTCTTTTAGTCGATAATAGTGTTACTATAGCATTTGCTGCTGATAGAATAACTACAGCTAATTCTGGTGACAGACAGAAACTATCGTTTATTCCAGTTGGAAGATATATCAGAATTGATGGAGCATTAGCAACTGGTAACAGTGGTATCGCTCTAGTTACTGAAGTTGCACCTGATGGTTCTTATGTTAAGGTTAATAAAACATTTACCGTTGCAGCAGCTGGAGCAGGAACTGCTGGAACTATAGATGTTAACGTCTTAAATAACTTTGTTGACGAAATTGCTTCACGTAGTGGATCGCAATATAGCAAATATATTTCTAAGCGTGTTAACTTAGCAAATCCATCTACGTTCTTCAATATAAGATTTGCATATTGTGTTCCAACATCTTCAGATATTGATGTATATTATAGATTGAATAAAGTTGGTGCAACTACAGCATTCGAGGAAACACCTTATATTAAAGCAACTCCTGACACGCCATTAGTTAAGTCAAATACAGGATTAGATTTCACTGATGGAGTTTACAGTCTTAAAGATCTGCCTTCTTTTGATGCTATACAAATTAAGATAGTCTTTAGAAGTACAAATAATTGTAGAGTTCCACGTATTAAAGATCTTAGAATAGTTGCTTGTGCATAATGGAATACTACAAAGTTGAAGGTAATGATAGTCTTGTTAGAGATGTCTCTAGTAAGGCTATCATAAATACTAATAGCAAAGAATATCAGAACTACGTTGAGAAACGTAATATGATGGCTAAACAAAAACAAGAAATTGATAGTCTTAAAAAAGATATGTCAGAAATAAAAGAGATGCTCGCTACTTTAATAGGTAAACAATAATGGCTCTTCAAACTCCAGTTATCACAGTCCCCCAAACTGATACGTTTGACCAGTGGAGACAAAAAACTAACGGTACAATAACCCAGTCTAATCAGACGGTATTAAATGTTGGTGATCTTGCACTTCTTACTACCAGTACTCAAGCAAACATAGTAGCAGCTCTTAATGCATTAAATGCAAATAGAACATTGACGCTAACTGGGGACGTTAGCGGAAACGTAACATTTGATGGTGAGGGAAACATAACTCTGCCAACAACTGTTGTCCATAACGCAGTTGTTCTTGGTATCGACACTGAGGGTGACTATGTTTCTGCAGTTTATTCGCCACTAGAAACAGTTGACATTACATTAATGCCGCCAGATCCTATCGATCCTTTCGGTGCAATTTGGAGACTATTTTTACAAACCAATGGATCAGGTTACCATTATCCAAATACAACAGTAACAATTTCTGCTCCAGATGATGCTGGTGGCACACAAGCAACTGCATCAGTTGTACTTTCTGGTGCTGCGGTTACTGGATTTACTATCACTAATGCTGGTACTGGATATCGTCACCCAACTACAACAGCAACTCTTTCCGCTCCAGATAAAGTTGGAGGTGTTCAAGCAACTGCTAACGTAACACTATCTGGTGGATCTGTCAGCGGTGTTTCTATCACAGCACAGGGTACTGGATATACAACTGCTCCTGTTACATTCTCTGCCCCGCAGGTTGTTGGTGGAGTTACTGCAACAGGAACTGCAAACTTTACTGGCAATGGAGTTCAAACAGTAACAGTAACTAACGCAGGATCTGGATATACATTTGGTAATGCTAACGTAGCATTTTCTGCTCCAACATTACCAGGTGGCGTTACTGCTACTGGTACTGTTTCTCTGTCAGGTTCTCCAATCACTGCAATTACTAACTTAATTGGTGGTTCTGGATATACCAATGGAAACGTAACAGTTACAATTTCTGCACCACAAGTTGCTGGTGGAGTTAACGCTACTGCCCAAGCAGAGTTGTCTGGAGCTGCTGTTACTGGAACAACAATCACCAACATAGGTGCTGCTTATACCAACGGAACTGTTGCTTTTTCAGCACCGCAAAAACCAGGTGGCGTTACTGCCACTGGTACAGTAGTATTCTCTGGTTCACCAGTTATCCAATGTTACGTTGGTCTTATTGGTGGTTCTGGATATCACGCAGCAACAACTACTATTACTTTCTCTGCTCCAGAAAAACCAGGTGGTGTCACTGCCACTGGCGTCCCAGTTATTTCTTCTGGTGTAATTATTGATGTCAATATTACAAACGCAGGTTCTGGATATTTAAATCCACCATCTGTTACAATTTTAGACACAGATCCAAATCCAGGTGTCGGTGCGCAAATTATTGCTATTATTGGTAAATTTACTGTAGAGAGTATTAATCTAACTAATGCTGGTTCTGGTTATTTGATTGCTCCAACTGTAACAATCTCTGGCGATGGCGTATCAGCTACAGCATCCGCTACTATTGGAACGTCAAGCATTATTGGTATTGACGTATTAAACCAAGGATCTGGATATCTCTCGCCACCAACTGTAACGATCAATAGACTCTCTGGCAGTGGCACAAATGCTTCTGCTAGTGCAACAATTGGAACCTCAACAGTAACTGGAATTGTTTTAACCAATCCAGGTTCTGGATACTTAAGTGCACCATCCGTAACAATTACAGGAAGCGGAACTAATGCAACTGCATCGTGTACCATAGGGCAGTTTGGTATCGCTTCGATTACTATCACTAATGCAGGATCAGGTTACTTAACTGCGCCATCTGTTACTATCGGTGGAGATGGAAGCAACGCAGCTGCAACTGCAGCTATTACTGGCGGAACAATAACAGGAGTAACGATTAATAATGCTGGCTCTGGATATCTGTTGCCGCCAACTGTAACAATTACTGATACCGCACCAAGCGGTGGAACTAATGCAGTTGTGACATCAACTATCGGAACACATACTGTAGTTGGAATTACTCTAACGAATGCTGGTACTGGCTATAGAACAGAGCCAACAGTAACAATCGTTGATTCTCACGTTACTCCAGGAGTGGGTGCTACTGCGTATGCTGTTGTTTCTAAAGAAACTACTATCGTTAATATCGATCTTCCTGCAACTGGAGTAACAGCAGGTTCATACGGAGACGCTGGAACTGCATCTGTTGCAACTAATGTGCCACGTTATACTGTTGATGCTTATGGTAGACTTACTGCTTCTGCTGAAGAGGCAGTTGTTGCTAACTGGGCAACTCTAGTAAACAAACCAACACTGACAGTCAATCTCGGTAGAAATCTAACAGGTTCTGGTAGCGTAAACTTTACTGATACTGGAAACCTTTCAATGACTGTTAACGCTGAGTTCGTTGATAGTTATCTTGACGCAGGAAATACTGGTACAGCTATTACGCCAAACTTCGACAACGGCAGCGTACAGAAATATATTGCAAACTCTAACTTCACACTAAACGCAGCTACTGGTATGGTTGCTGGTCAAAGTATGACACTTATCATTCAGCAGGATGGTACAGGAAGTAAAGTTATGACTGCTAATGCTGCATATAAATTTGCAGTAGGATTTAAAACACTTAGCACTACAGCTAACGCTATTGATTTAATAAGCATATTCTATGATGGAACAACATATTATTCTGTGATGACCACTGGATATGCGTAATGTTTATTGGTGGTTCTAGATTAGGATTTAGATTTCGTTATCCTGGTGGACAACCTGGCGCTGATCAGTATCCAAATGGAGGGTTTGAGGACAATTTAACTGAATGGACTATGGTCAATAATAGATTTTTCTTTAATAGTTCAGGAAGAAGTCCAACAGTTATTAATGGTATAGCAGCACCAGCGAACCCAAATCCAAATCCATACGGTAGTCCAGGAGATGTTTATGGTAATAATTCTCAAAGTTACAATGGAAGGATAGCTCTACATAATGAAGGTGGTGGTATTGGTTCTCCACCTCCAGATGGCGGATTAAAATGCGTAGCCTTGCAAAGTTATGCAGTTCAGGGTGGCGAGGGTGGCAGTCTTTATGGACCATATTTCTACTCCAATAATGCTGTTTTTGCAAATGTTGGAGATACAATAGAATTTTATTGGAGAGCATATAGCGACCCAAACCCCTCACTTAATGACGCATATGCTGCTAGAGCGTATGCTTTTAACACTTTTGGAAACATTATTTTTCTTTTGAATGATTCAGCAGCAGTTCGTGGAACTGCTACTTCTTGGACAAAATATGAAAGAACTATTGCTGCTGGAGAAGAAGGTGCTTACTACTTTGTGTTTGTTTGTGGATCGTGGGATCAAACATATGGTACTGTTGTTGGCTCTTCATTGTTAGTTGATAACGTAAAATTGCGTAAATATATTTTTACTGGAGATTGATATGCCGATTGGTGGCGCACATATAGGGTTTTGGTCAAATCGAAGAGTTATGGATCGAAGCATAACAAAGTCTAAGAATGTATTAATAGTTTATGATCCAAATTCCATTAGACCAGATATGTATACTAATGATGTTAATCCATCCAGTATCGCCTCTACAATAAGCAGCAGAGAAACTGCGTTAACATTTATTCCAGCAACAGTTACAACATATAGTAGTTTTTTGGCTATACCAGATGTAACTGTTGAAAACTATGCCCATATATGG